>OLOO01000035.1_pt1 | contig 134745 bp, 113 predicted proteins | sample 1672621 | NCBI WGS metagenome assembly OLOO01 (sample SAMEA3136706, study PRJEB25190) | human gut metagenome | biome: human gut; feature: human-associated habitat; material: faeces | place: Austria | collected 2013 | reverse complement strand
TGGGTAGCAAAAAACCTATATTTTTTTAATTGTCTACTTGACGGGGCGCACACCACAGCTTTCTTTTTTATGCGCCCTGTCACTGTTTCTCTAATCCGTGAATCCAGTCTGTCTTAAGAAACAGAATCAAAAATATCACCGAACTGATAAACCAGGTAAGTGGATATGCCCAGTAGATTACATTGATCACCGGAATAATCCTGATAACAATACTAATATAGGTTACCCGGACTCCGCACCATACAATCATCATAACAAACATCGGAACAATACTTCTTCCCGCCCCTCTCTGAATTGCTGCCATACAATGCGAAAACGCAAGCAGACAATAGAAAAGAGCGATCGTATGTGCCTCTGCAATTCCATATTCAATTGCTTTTTGATCTCCTCCAAACGCAGCGATCAGGTATGGTGAAAAGAAAAAAACTGCTATTCCGATCACTTCTGCTATCCCGATTCCACAAATGGTTCCAAACAATGCCCCTTTTTTTGTCCGGTCATACTCTTTTGCTCCCAGATTCTGTCCAATAAACGTCGTGAGTGCCTGTGAGAAGCAGGTAACCGGAATAAATCCAAATCCTTCAATTTTGGAATATGACCCACACCCGGCCATTGCCAGAGCCCCAAACTGATTAATATTCGACTGTACAAATACATTTGCAACCGCAATAATTGAATTCTGGATTCCTGCCGGTATTCCGTTTACCACGATCAGCCGCAGCATATTCCCATTCATCCGAAGTTCACGAAAAGATAACCGGAACGCCTCTGGTTCCCTGCGCAGTTTTCTGATACACAGAACCGCACTTAATATCTGTGAAACAATCGTTGCAAAAGCTGCTGCACCTACACCAAATTCTAAGCCTCCGATCAGCACCAGATCCAGAATCACATTCAGACACGCTGAAATGATCAGATAGATAACCGGACTCTTACTGTCACCAAGTGACTGCAAAATCCCCATTCCAAAATTATAAATTACAAATCCAAGTGAACCTGCAAAATACACTCTGAAATAAACCAGTGATTTCGGCAGTACCTCTTCCGGCGTACCAATCAGTTTTAAAATCTGCGGTGCAAGGATCAACGCGGCAACCGTAAGAAAAATTCCACATACGCCACCAAATGCCAGTGCCGTATGGATTGCTTTTTTCAGCTTCTCATATTCTCCGGCTCCAAAATACCTCGCAATGACAACACCGGCTCCCACGCCAATTCCCCCAAAAAATCCTACCATCAGGAATATCAGATTCCCTGATGAGCTGACAGCTGCAAGTGCATTATTCCCAAGAAAATTTCCCACGATCAGAGAATCCGCCACATTATACAACTGCTGGAATAAATTCCCCCATAAAAGCGGAATCGCAAACATAATAATCTTTTTCGGAATAGATCCCGTTGTCAGTAGATTTTCGTTTAATGTTTCCCCCATAATTAAACTTGTCCTCCTATAATATTTTAAGTCTATTATACTCCTGATACGGTTAATTCACCAGCAAATATATCGGAAACAATATTTGATTCTTTTTTAATAAATCATAAATCTATTTTTTCATCAATTATTATAACCTTTTTAAATTATCCTTCAATGTATATTGCATTTTCCATCCTCTTCTATTAAACTATTATGATATATACTATAAATTTTTTGGGGGAATTTTCTATGCAAAATTATCTTGAATTTATCGGAAACGAACTGAAAGCTTTAACTTCTATTCCAAGCCCATCCGGTTATACCAAAGATGTGGCTGCATACCTGATGAAGACTTTATCAGATATGGGATATGAACCACAGCTTTCTAACAAGGGCAACGTATTCGTAACGATCGGCGGAGAGGGGAATCCGCTGGTACTTGCAGCACACGTTGATACCCTCGGTGCCATGGTGCGTTCTGTCAAAGCAAATGGAAGACTGCGTCCGACTACTCTCGGTGGACACCAGTGGAGTACCGCTGATGGGGAAAACTGCACGATCCACACACGCGACGGACGCGTTTATACCGGTGTAGTACTAAATACTGAACCTTCTGTTCATGTTGCAGATTCTGCTGTTGAGACAAAAGAAGAAAATATGGAAATCCTTCTGGACGAAAATGTGGACACTAAAGAAGGAACTCTTTCACTTGGCGTACAGCCTGGAGATATCATCGCCATGGACCCGCGTACCCAGATCACACCGAGCGGTTATATCAAAAGCCGTTTCTTAGATGACAAGCTTTCTGCTTCCATCCTTCTCGGTCTGGCAAAATGCGTAAAAGATGAATCTATTGCGCTTTCCCGCAAAGTTTCTCTTCTTTTCACTGTATATGAAGAAGTCGGACACGGCGGAAGTTTTGTTGCCGAAGATACAACAGAGATGATTTCTGTTGACATGGGCTGCGTCGGATCCGATCTCGGATGTACCGAACGCATGGTATCTATTTGCGCAAAAGATTCCGGCGGTCCTTACAACTACGACGTAACATCTGCTCTTGCCGAAACTGCAAAAGAAGAAGGATTGGATTATGCGATCGATGTGTATCCGCATTACGGTTCTGACGTAGAGGCAACTCTTCGGGCAGGATATGATATCCGCCATGGTCTGGTTGGTCCTGGGGTGTATGCATCACATAACTATGAAAGATCCCATATGGATGGGGTAAAGAATACGCTTTTGTTGTTGAAGAAGTATATTCAAAAATAAAAAGTATAAATAGCTAACGGTCAAAAATAAAACATCTGCGATATGCATACCGCAGATGTTTTATTTTTTCAATATTAGTCATATTTTTCTTAAGTCTGGTAAATGCAAGTGCCTCTTCTACCAGTTCTTTTCTCTTTTTCTTATCTTGTCATGATCTGGATGATCGTTTTATCCGTCTCACGCATTCCCTTCTTTGCAAGCTCTCCAATATTACGGATCGTGTTTTCTACACCTTTTTCTACAAGTCCGTCTCCGCCATAGAACTGCTTTCCATTTTTCTGCATCTGAAGTCCCAGAAGCCCTGCTTCTACAGCTGATGCGATTTTTGCCGCGCAGCTTGCCTTCGCTCCATCACACACAACACCTGAGTTAATGGCAACTGCATTTACAATTACATGAGAAATCTCATATGCACGTCCGCCATACAGATAACAGATTCCTGCACCTGCACCACATCCTGCACTGATCGCGCCGCAATATGCAGACAGTCTTCCGATTCCTGTCTTCATATGGATTGTGATCAAATTTGACACAACCAGCGCGCGGAGCATCATCTCTTTTGAGACATTCAGCTCTTTTGCATAGACGATCACCGGAAGAGAAGTTGTCATTCCCTGGTTACCGCTTCCCGAATTGATGACAACCGGAAGTTCACATCCGTTCATTCTTGCATCCGATCCGGCCGCTGCCATCGCTTTCGCACGGTTATGTACACTGTTTCCATATGCTTCCATCAAAGTCTTTCCAATGGCAGCTCCCCAGTTTCCTGTCATGCCCTCTTCGGCAATTGCCCAGTTATAATCAATCTGTCTCTGCAGAACTTCCTCTACGTCTGCAACGTCTACGCAGTCTGCGAATTCAATGATCTTCTCCACAGTCAGAAGAGAACGGTCCGTCGCACAGCTGGATCCCTGCTCTTCATATGCTTTTTCTCTGATGATCTCATCATCTTTCTTTACACAGATCACATTGGTGTGAAAACCTGCGATCTCTGCGTATCCGCTGTGTCCGCCTGCACATGCCTTGATCTGGATGTCGAAAATATATTCTTTATCGGATTCCCGGATTGTCATCGGCATAGTATCCAGCATCTTTTTCATTTCTACTTTCTGTTCCACTGTGATCTCTTCCAGAATTTCCAGTTCTTTTTCCGGACATCCGGCTACAATCCCTGCACAGACTGCCGCACCGATTCCGCGAAGTCCTCCTGTGCACGGTACAACGACACTTTTTACATTCTTAATAATATTTGCACTGACATTTACTTCTACGGATTCCGGTTTTTCCCCAAGAGCCTGAACTGCAACTGCTGCCGCGTAAGCTACTGCAATCGGCTCTGTACATCCCATCGCCGGAAGCAACTCTTCCTTTAAAATTTCCACATATTCGTTGTATATTTTTTGTTCCATCTTTTCTCTCCTCTGTCAGATGACACCCCATTCATCTTTTTATTGTTCCCTGTTTATTTTATAGTATTCCTGCCTTTCCCACAAGCTTTTCTCTCTATTTTTTCAGGTTTTACATAATTACCATGATCACATTCCAAAAATATTCTTTTATTTTTATTTAACGCCTCCGAAAATTTTCCTGTAACATTTTTTAGTCAAATTTCTCTGTTATATCATCACAAAATGCCGGGCAACATTTTGTACTGTCCGGCATTTTTCTATCCTGTAGCAATTTATTTTCCAATCTCTTCTCTAGTCTCTTTAAAACATTTGATAATGAAATCAATATCTTCTTTTGTATGGCTCGCGCATACCTGTGTGCGGATTCTTGCTTTTCCTTTCGGTACAACCGGATAAGAGAATGCAACCACATATACCCCTTTTTCCATCATTTTCTTTGCATATTCTCCGGCAAGTCTTTCATCATAAAGCATAACCGGTACACATGGATGGGTTCCTTCGATGATATCAAATCCATTTTCTACCAGCTGCTTGCGGTAGTATGCGGTTACTTCTTCCAGATGGTCACGAAGCTCGGTGCTTTCTTCCAGCATATTGAACATCTCAATACTTGCTCCTGCGATCGCCGGTGCAAGAGAATTGGAGAACAGGTACGGACGACTTCTCTGACGAAGCAGATCGATGATCTCTTTTCTTCCGGATGTATATCCACCGGAAGCCCCACCGAGTGCTTTTCCGAGTGTTCCTGTAATGATATCCACTCTTCCTTCTACGCCACAGTATTCGGAAGTTCCTCTGCCGTGTGCTCCTACAAATCCAACTGCATGGCTGTCATCCACCATAACCAGTGCGTTGTATTTATCAGCAAGATCACAGACACCTTTTAAGTTACAGATGATTCCATCCATTGAAAATACACCGTCTGTAGCGATCAGTTTGACTCTTGCTCCTGCTGCATCTGCAGCCTGAAGCTGTGCTTCCAGATCTTCCATGTTGTTATTTTTATAGCGGTATCTTTTTGCCTTACAGAGACGAACTCCGTCAATGATAGAAGCATGGTTCAGTTCATCACTGATCACTGCATCCTCCGCAGTCAGGATTGTTTCAAACAGTCCACCATTTGCATCAAAGCAGGAAGAATATAAAATCGTATCATCTGTTCCCAGAAATCCGGAAATCTTCTTTTCCAGTTTTTTGTGGATGTCCTGTGTTCCGCAGATAAATCTGACAGAAGCAACCCCATATCCTTTTTCATCATAAGTTCTCTTCGCTGCATCGATCAGTCTCTGATTGTCCCCAAGTCCAAGATAGTTATTGGCACACATATTAAGAAGCTCTCTTCCGTCTTCCATTACAACCTTTGCGCCCTGCGGAGATACGAACGGTGCTTCCCCTTTGAAAAGACCATCTGCTTTGATCTGTTCTACTTCTTTTGTATAAATACTTAAAATATCATTTTTTCTTGCCATTTTATTCTCTCCTTCTTCTGCTTTTCCTAATCGTTAATATGTGCCCAGTCAAGGATCACCTTTCCTGACTGTCCTGAGATCATTGCCTCAAATCCTTTTTCATAATCGCGGATATCAAAATGGTGTGTGATGATCGGTGAAATATCAAGTCCCGCCTGGATCATCGTAGACATCTTGTACCAGGTATCCCATACTTTTCTTCCATAAATTCCGCGGATATTCAGCCCATTGAAGATCACTGTCTCAAGATCTACGGTTGCATCCTGTCTCTGCAATCCGAGAAGTGCGATCTTTCCACCATGTTTCATGTTATGGATCATATCAGAAAGTCCCAGCTGGCTTCCGGACATCTCAAGTCCGATATCAAAGCCTTCTGTCATTCCGATCTCATGCATCACATCCGTCAGTTTTTCCTGTGTCAGATTAACGCATCTGGTCGCACCCATTTTTGCTGCCAGATCCAGACGGTACTGGTTCATATCCGTGATTACCACATGTCTTGCTCCTGCAAATTTTGCGATCGCCGCTGCCATGATCCCAATCGGCCCTGCACCTGTGATCAGCACATCTTCACCAAGCATGTCGTAAGATAATGCAGTATGGGTTGCATTTCCAAATGGATCAAAGATCGCATATAATTCTTCATCAATTGCCGGATTGCACGGCCATACATTTGAAGCGGGAATAACCAGATATTCTGCAAACGCACCGTTCCGGTTTACCCCAACACCTTTAGCATCTTTGCAGTTCTCTTTGTGCCCTTCCAGACAGTTTCTGCATTTTCCACAAGTGATATGTCCTTCACCGGATACCAGATCGCCCACCTTGAATCCCTGTACACCTGCACCGACTTCTACAACTTCCCCGACATATTCATGTCCTGCGGTCAGTCCGATCGGAATAGTATGCTGTGCCCATTCATTCCACTGGTAAATATGTACATCGGTACCACAGATTGCATTTTTATGGATCTTGATCTTTACGTCATTTGGTCCTACTTCCGGAATCTGTACTCTTTTCAGCCAGAGTCCCTGTTCCGGTTTTTCCTTTACTAACGCCCACATTTTATTATCATTCATCTTCATTACCTCCGCATGACACATATGTCCGTTTAACGCGGACTTTTTATTGCTTTTGTTTTTCTATACTTAGGATACCCTATTTTTCTTCTCTTTTCAATCTATTTTCCGTGATGCACAAACATTTTACATGTTCATGTTTTTGTAGCAGATACAAGCACATGTGTCTTTCTATTGCAAGCACATTTATTATATATATACAAAAACAGACAGATAAATCTGTCTGTTTTTCACAATGCCCTACTGTCGATTTTCACAATTTCGTTCTGTTTATAACAATCTTTTTTCTTTCTGATGTACCCTTTTTCTCACAAAATAGAAGCACACGACCTGAAGTACAATGGTAATGATCCATGACACCGGATAGGATACAAAAAGTACGGATAAAGATCTGTGGTTCGGAAAAATTCCAAATACCCACACAATTCTTGTTCCCACCGTTCCGATCACTGAAAGCACCATCGGGACTGCTGAATATCCCATTCCACGAAGTGCACCCGGAAACAAATCCATGATCCCACACAGGAAATAAGTGATCGATGTATACGCCAGAATTTCCATTCCGCAGTTGATAACCTTTGGATCTGAAGTATAAACTGTCAGAATCTGCGGTCCGAAGCAATAGGCAAGACCACCAAGCACTGCCGCGATCGATATAGACAGAATCGCACAGTCACGCAGCACCTTATCCATTCGTTTCAGCTTACCGACACCATAATTCTGACTGGTAAAACTCATACATGCCTGAGTTATCGAATTCACTGACATATAAAGGAACCCAAGCATATTGTTCGCTGCTGTATAGCCTGCCATCGCAATCGATCCAAATGAATTAACCGAGGACTGCAACAGTGCATTGGACAAATTGATGACCGTACTCTGGATTCCCGCCGGAACTCCCACCTGGAAAATCTGTTCCATGTAGGCACCATTGATCTTCAGTTTGGAGAAACGAAGCTGATAACTTCCTTCCGACCGGTACAGACAGGTCAGTACCAGCACACAGGAAATCAGCTGTGAAATAATTGTTCCAATTGCAACCCCGGCAACTCCCATATGAAAAAGAATAACCAGTATCATGTTAAGCGCGGCATTTGCAATTCCGGAAATGATCAGGAAGATCAATGGCCTTTTTGTATCACCGATCGCCCTTAAAATGGCTGCCCCATAGTTATATAGCATAAAAAATGGCATTCCCATAAAATAGATCCGCATATATAAGGCAGACTGCCCGATCACATCATCCGGCGTTCCCATAATTTCAAGTGCCCACTTTGCAAGAAGCACCCCGATAACTGCCATCATAATTCCACTGATCAGCGCAAGTGTGATCGAAGTATGTACTGTTTCCGACATCTCCCGGTCTTTGCCCGCTGCATAAAATCTGGCTGCAAGAACATTGGCACCAAGTGAAATTCCGATAAACAGGTTCGCAAACACATTAATCAGTGCTGTTGTGGAGCCGACTGCGGCAAGTGCCTGACTCCCGGAGAATCTTCCTACCACGATGATATCCACTGCATTAAACGCAAGCTGCAGAATTCCGGAAACCATAAGCGGCAATGAAAAAGAGATCAGCTTGTCCATGATGGAGCCGTTGCACATATCAATTTCAAACTTATTTTTTTTCACATTATTCACCCAGCCCTTCATCAAATGTAAGTCTCATCTGATTCCAGACCACGTTTCCATGTACTGATTCTGAGACACCTTCATTTTTGAATCCAAACCTGGCATAATAAGATATCAGCCGGTCCTTGCAGGTAAGGACAAGTCCCTTTCTTCCCTGCTCTTTTGCATCTGTAATCGCTCTTTTGATCAATTCTCCTGCATATCCATGTTTCCGGTAAGACGGCAGCGTATTTACACCAAAAATCATCTGCCAATCACCTTTTTCATCATGCATTTCCGCTTTTTCATACATTTCGTCTGTCAGATCTTCCTGATTCGTCACCATACCGTCCACGAAGGCGATCAACTTCTCTTCTTCAAACATCAGCCAGAAATGATCTTTATAAAAAGTAAGTCTCTTTTCAAATTCTTCTTCTGTTGCCGCTTCTGCTGCCGGGAAACACGCTGCCTCCACGCGGGCAATTTCTTTCAGATCACTCAGATCTGCTGTCCTTATTCTCATCTTTACTCTCTCTCTTTTCCTAATATTTTCAGCATTTTTTCTACATTTTCGCTGGTCCATGCCGGAAATTCCAGTACCGCATCCGGGATATCCTGCCTTCCGGAATCCGGGTTGTGGAACCAGATACATTTCATACCGGCTGCTCTGGCAGCTCCTCCACCGTTAGTCGAATCCTCTACTACCAGACAGTCCTCCGGCTCCATTCCCAGTTTCTCTGCCGTTACAAGGAAAGTATCCGGTGCCGGTTTTGGATGCTCTACATAATCTCCACTCATGACCACTGTAAAATATTTTTCCATATCCAGAGACTTTAATGCATCTTTGATCGCATAAGCCGGAGAGGAAGACGCTACTGCAAGCAGATATCCTTCGTCTTTTAACTGATTCAATGCTTCTTTGATTCCCGGCATCTCCGGAAATCCTTCTGCCTCTGCAATCTGCGCTTTTTTCTCTTTCATGAGCGCATTCATCTTATCCACATCATCAAAAACCGGCCCATAATTCTCATTGATCAAATCCATGAAGAATCCACGGGTAGAACCGATACACGGAAGGTAAACCTCATAGTCAAGATCGATTCCGTTCTTCTCTTTTAAAATTTCCTTCCAGCAACGATAGTGTAATGGTTCTGTGTTGATCAGAACACCGTCCATATCAAAAATAACTGCTTTCATATCTTTTTAGCCTCGATTAAATGATTTAAATTTTCTTTCCGTTCTTATTTTGAATGACGTTTTTAAAGATGTCAAGACAGAGAAGCTAAAAAGAATGTGCATCTCCGGCACGTAGTGCCTTTTATTTCATAGGAAGTTTCTTCGGAATTTCCTATGAAATAAAAAGAGAGCGACTGTACGATTCCAAAAACGCACAGGCACTCTCTTTGGCTTTTATGGATTTTTCTTAAGGTCTCTGTCCCATTCCACCTTCTAAGGTGATCGTCTCTCCGTTCATATATTTGAAATCCGGTGATGCAAGCTGTACGCATGCACGTCCGATTTCTTTTTCTACATCTCCGTAATGTCCAGCCGGCGGCATCTTTACATTTGCCTTGAATGCTTCCGGATAAGCTTTCTGGAAATTCTCAAGCTGTGCTGTCCATGCGAGCGGGCATACGATATTGACATTGATTCCATCTGGTCCCCACTCTGTTGCAGCTACTCTGGAAAGTCCACGGATTCCTTCTTTTGCCGCTGCATATGCGCACTGTCCGTAATTTCCGAAAAGTCCGGCACCTGAAGCAAAGTTGATAACAGATCCCTTTGTCTCTTTCAGGTACGGATAACATGCCTGCATATAATAGAATACCGCATATACGCCGGAATACATTGCCAGATTGAACTGGTCTGTTGTATGATCTGCGATCGTAACACCAGATGCAGATGCCTGCGCATTATTGATCAGGACATCAATTCTTCCGAATGTATCAATTGCCTGCTTTACTACGTTCTGTACTGTTGCTTCATTATCAGCCCCCGCGCTGACATCAGCCTGTACAGGTAATACTTTGATACCATAGAGTCTCTCCAGTTCTTCTTTGGCATCTTCGAGTTTCTTTACATTACGCCCGGTAATTACCAGATTCGCTCCTTCTTTTGCGTAAGCTGTTGCAATTCCATATCCAATAGATCCGCAGCTTCCATCACTTAATACAGCTCTTCCGCCGCCTGTGATAATTGCAGTCTTTCCTGTTAAAAATCCCATAATCAATTTCTCCTTCCTGCTGTCCTTCAACTAGCATACAATTATAATAGCAGAGTACAGGTCAGAATTCAACACTGAATTGTGTCTATTTTCTGACAATATAGTTAATTTTTTGATTATCGCAAAGACAGTTAGAATACAAAAACCTCATTAAATAAGGGTTGTTTATATATAGATACCAGGGGCAAAAGGTCAGAAAGCCGATGCAAAACGCACGTAGCAATCTGGTATCAAAGGGAGCAAAATACCTTTTGCCCCCAACATCTTATCTATCTACAACATATACAATAGTGCATTGCAGATACATGCAGCAATATTGCTGCCACCTTTTCTGCCTCTTGCCACGATATATGGTGTGGCTTTTAGTGAAAGGATTAACTCTTTAGACTGAACAACATTTACAAATCCTACAGGAACTCCGATGATGAGTTCTGGGGTTAATTTGCCATCCTGGATCAGTTCATAGAGTCTTACAAGGGCTGTCGGGGCATTTCCGATGGCAAAGATGATTTTTTTATCGAGGGTGGCTGCTTTTTCCATGCTTGCAACGGCACGCGTGGTTCCGTTCTTTTTGGCAGTTTCTGCTACATCTTCATCGGACATGAAGCAAAGAACTTCGCTTCCGTATTCTGCAAGCTTCCGTTTGTTGATACCTGCTTTTCCCATCTGGGTATCGGTTACAATGACTGCACCATTTCGGATAGCATCCAGCGCTTTTTCTACTGCACCTTCTGAAAACATCAGGTTCTTGGCATAATCAAAATCTGCGCTTGTATGGATACAGCGTTTGACGATCGGTTCTGTTCCGGGGATCAGATGCGTATCACCCAGTTCTTCTGTTATGATCTCAAAACTGCGTTTTTCTATTTCTGCAGGTTTTACATTTTCCAGTTCTATCTTCACTTGATATTTCCTCCTTTGATCGTCACACCGATCCCGCATACTACCCGGTCTACCTGATCTGAATTTGCCGCAAGTACGGTGCAGATCCTTCCGGTCAGTTCCCTGTATCTGCGATCAAATGCGTCTACCGGAACCAGACCATAGCCGATCTCCTGTGTCACAATTACAATATCCGGACACTTTTTTGTTAGTTTCGATGCGAAATCAATTGCTTCTTTTTCCGACCAGTTTTCTTTTTTTATCATGCTCTGGATATATTTTTCAAAATGAAAGACTCCTTCTGCCTCAAAAATATTATCCCCTTCACATAGTTCCCCATCCGTCCAATGAATGTATGGGTTCTGCTTTTTTGCATACGCAAGCTTCCCCTGATATGCACCGCCGATTATCATTTTCATTTTTTTATATCTTTCCTTTCAACCGGAATTCCGTACACAACTTCTGTCACCAGATCTGCCATCTCTCCCATCCGAAGATTTAGCTTTCCGAGAAGCTTCAGATATTCTTCCATCTCCGGATTATCTGTCATGCTGTCTGAAAATACTTCATTTGTAACAACTACCAGATCATCACTGACCTTCTGCAGCTTATGGATCCCCGCCAGAATGGACTCTTCTGCATTTTCACCTGCTCCTGACGGATCGTACATTTCATTTGCCACAAGATTGGACATACATTCCAGGAGAACACTTCCTGTCTCTTTTGTCTGCAGAATTTCTGCAGTTTTTTTAAGATCCGTATAGCATTCGATCGTTTCAAACCCTTTACCTGCACGAAGCCTTCTGTGACGTGCAATTTTCTCTTCCGTTTCCTTCCCGAAAGGCATCATAGTTGCTATATAGTAGCGTTTTTTGTTTCTTTTTGAATGGCTGGCATATTCCATAAGCTTCTGCTCTGCGTATTCGGATTTACCGCTTCCACTGCCACCTGTGATCAGATGAAACATTCTGCTGCATTTCCCTTCTCGATAATCTCATATATTTTCTTCATATCCATATTCTCACGAACTGCATTTGCAAGAATCTGATACTGCTTCTCTTTGTAAGCATGGTAGTCCATGGAGTGCATGGCTTCCTCGCCGTATCCTTTTTCTTCCAGAAGTGCCCCGATCAGTGCATCCGCTACTTCCCGGTCATCAAAAATCCCATGTACATAGCAGCCGTACACATTCTTCTTCTGCGCTCCATCCCACCGGCTCTCACCTGTCACCTGATCACAGATCTGTACCATCATCTTATGATCTGCAGCATCTTTATCAGAAAAAATAGTTTCCCCCATATGGATCTCATATCCATCCAGCTTTGCACCGGACATTGCTTTTAAGATTCCGGTAACTTCTCCGAACCTTCCGGTAACACGGGTTCTTCGCTTGGTATTTTCAAATACAGTAACTGCAGGAAGCAGTCCCATTGCATTTATGGTTCCACCACATTCTACCCCTTCCGGATCACGGATCTCTTCTCCAAGCATCTGGTAACCGCCACAGATACCAAATACCGGTTTCCCTGATGAGGCATGGCGCAGCACTTTCCCTTCCAGTCCGCTCTGACGAAGCCACAACAGGTCTTCCATCGTATTTTTACTTCCCGGCAGAATTACCAGATCTGGATTCCCGAAATCTCCTGCCTTTGACACATACCGAAGCGAAACTTCTTCCCTGCATTCCAGTACCGCAAAATCTGTAAAATTGGAAATACGCGGCAGACGGATCACTGCAATATCCAGAAGTGCCGCCTTTTCTTTCCGCTCAAACCTTTCTGACAGACTATCCTCATCATCAATATCCGCATAAATATATGGCATCACGCCACATACCGGTATCTTTGTCCACTCCTCCAGCATCCTGATACCAGGCTCCAGAATTTTCACATCCCCACGGAACTTATTGATCACCGTACCTTTGATCCTTGCCCGCTCTTTTTCTTCCAACAGCATAACCGTCCCGACGATCTGCGCAAACACACCACCACGGTCAATGTCTCCGGCAAGAAGAACCGGTGCATCCACCAGCTCAGCAAGTCCCATGTTGACAATATCATTCTGCTTAAGGTTTATTTCTGCCGGACTTCCCGCGCCTTCAATGACGATCACATCATACTTTTCTTCCAGTTTATGATAAGCTTCTAAAATAGCCGGAATATATTCTTTCTTTTTACGGAAATATTCCATCGCCGGCATGACTCCCGCAACTTCTCCGTTTACAATTACCTGACTTCCTACATCGGAGGTCGGTTTTAAAAGAATCGGGTTCATATAAACTTCCGGCGGGATCATAGCAGCTTCTGCCTGCATGACCTGTGCGCGTCCCATTTCCAGACCATCTGCCGTGATAAAAGAATTGAGTGCCATGTTCTGTGACTTAAATGGTGCAACCTTGATTCCATCTTCCTTTAAAACACGACAGAGCCCTCCCGCAAGAAGGCTCTTTCCGACATTTGACATGGTTCCCTGAATCATAATCGACTTTGCCATATTAAAATTCTCCCTGACCTGCATAGAGAATTTCTCCCAGCGCATCGATCAGTTTCTGGTTGTCTCCTCTCTGCCGCATACAAACACGATAATATCCTTCTCCGAGACCTTTGTAATTGCTGCAATCCCGGACCAGGATCTTCTGTTTTTTCAGTTTCTCATATAAATTTATACCGCTTCGCATCAGAATGAAATTGGCATCTGACGGATAATGGGTAATTCCAAGCTTGTCTAATTCATTTTCCATCCAGATTCTTTCACGGTTCGTAAAATCACAGGTCCGTTTCACACGCATCCGCTCTTTTAAAGATGCCATGCCTGCCGCCTGTGCCGGTATCGATACGCTCCATGGCTGTCTGGACTGTTCCATCTTCTCCAGAAATTCCATATCCGAAGTAACGGCATACCCGATACGGATTCCCGGAATCGCGTGCATCTTAGTCAGTGAACGGAGGATAAATAACGTTCTCCATCTCTTAGTATCCGCAAGAATGGATGCCGTAGCTGCATTTTCCGCGAAATCAATAAAACATTCATCCAACACCATCCGGATTCCGTAAGTCTCGCATCTTGCAAGAATCTTCCAAAGCATACTCCGGTCGATCAGCTTTCCGGTCGGATTATCCGGTGAACACAAAAATACCATATCAATATCTTCATTCAGAAGATCCAGAAAATCTTCTTCCAGTTGAAAACCAGTCGCTTCTCTTTTCTTATAATAACAGATCTCGCACCCGGTCGCACGCAGTGCCTGTTCATATTCTGCAAATGCAGGAACCGGTATCAGCGCTTTCCTTGGGCAGTCCGCAAGCACTGCCGTAAAAATCAGATCTGCCGCCCCATTTCCACAGATAATATGCTCAGCCGGAACTTCCAGTCTTTTCGCCAGAGCACTTTTCAGTTTCCTGCAGCTGGCATCCGGATAATTTCCAATCTGGTCTATTGACTTTCTTGCCGCTTCCACTACAGCTCTTCCAGGTCCGAACGGATTCAGATTCACAGAAAAATCTGTCATTCCTTTGTGTGTATAAATATCTCCACCATGTACATATTCCATAACCTTTTATTCCCCTTACATCAGTATCATACAATATTTCAGTAATCCAAAGACAAGAAGTGTCAGAAGTGCTGTTCCGTCCATCAGATTACCGGCTCTTAAAATATCTTCCGGCTCGATAGGACGCACATCATCTCCGATTGTCTCTTTCGGATATAATTTTCCAAAATAATAGGCATCTCCCGCAAGCTGCACCTGAAGTGCACCTGCACATACCGCTTCTGTCTGCGCGGAATTCGGGCTGGCATGCTTTCGCCTGTCTCTTTTCCAGACTGCCCACGCCCTTTTATAATCCATCCGGAAGATCCATGCACTTGCGATCATCAGAAGTGCTGATATCCTGGACGGAATATAATTCCATACATCATCCATTTTAGCCGCAAACCGACCAAAATGTAAATACTTTTCATTCTTATATCCTACCATAGAATCCATTGTATTAACAGCCTTATAAAAAAATCCAAGTGGTGCCCCACCGATCAGCATAAAAATGAGCGGTGCGATCACTCCGTCCGATGTATTTTCGGCTACTGTTTCTACCGCTGCCTTTGTCACCCCGGCCTCAGAAAGATTTCCGGTATCTCTCCCCACGATCATCGATACCGCATGTCTTGCCCCCTCCAGATTGTGGTTTACGAGCCGTACATAAACCTTCCTGCTTTCATCTTTCAGGCATTTTCCGGCAAGAAGCTGATAACACCAGAAAGTTTCCAGTGCAAATTGAAGCCAGAAGCTGACCTTTCCGGCAAGATACAAAAGTCCCCACGGAATTCCGACCGATGCGATCACCACACCAAACCATAAAACACATCCTGCGATTCTTTCTTTTTTCTCATCATTTTTACAAAATCCGCGCAGCCACCTTTCCAGTATCGAAATCCAGTTTCCAATGATCCGTACCGGGTGGTAAAGCCATACCGGATCTCCGAAAATCGCATCCAGCGCCATTCCTGCTATACATGCCATCAAAGAACTCATATTTCCTCAATCTCCTCAAACTGTCTCTTTCCCTGCTGCCATTTTTCTTCCTCAATTTGAAAATGAAAACCTTTTCCGTTTTTCACCTGCCAGTGATAAAATTCTTTCTTTTCCGGATCAAATGCTTCCATCACCGACATGATCGTCCCCCCATGAACCACAAAGGCAATCTTCTTTCTTTTTCCCTTTATCATCTTTTCCATCATCTGTTCAAATCCGCAGACACACCGTTTCCGGAACTCCATCGGATCTTCTCCTCCCGGAAATGCCTTTGTACCCCCAGAATCAATCCAGCTCTGATACTTTGGATTCCCAGTCAGCTCCTGATAATTCTTCCCCTCAAAAAGACCAAAATCACATTCCCGCATCTGCTCACAGACAACCTGCTCTGCTCCCGGAAAAAGAATCTCTGCCGTCTGCCTGCACCTCCTGAGCGGACTGACAATCACAAGCTCCGGCTTCCACTCCTCACGTCCATTTTCTTCTTTTTTCAGAGTATGCTCCAGAACGCACTCTGCTTTTATTTCTTCATCTGTCACCCCTATATACCGCTTCTCCAAATTCCCTTCCGTCGCAAAATGCCGAATCAGCCCGATTTCCATCTTCTATACATCTCCTCTTCCTTTCCCTGCTTTTCATTTGATTCCCTGCACAATCAATCCCCCAACTAATAATGCCAGCTCACAAATCTGCAGAAAGTATCCCGCCAGATCCCCGGTAACGCCTCCAAACTGTTTCTTGCTCATCCGGTAATAATATCCAAATACTACTCCTGCAATTATAAGAAATACCACCATACCAACCGGCGAACAGAAATACAAATATACTGCCGCCAGGATCAGGTATACGACCATTGTGATCCTTACTGCCTTTTTCTGTGCTCCATCCTGGAAAGTCTTTACAAGACCGCTTCCTCTTGCTGCCGGAAATGTCACTACAGCAATCCCACTGAGCGCTCTTGAAATTACATATCCTGCTGCTACTACCGGAAGCATCTCCGTCCGGATTTCACTCCATACACCAAGGCTTACGGTAAAATAACAGCAGATTCCGATGACCGCAAAAGCACCGTTATGCGAATCTTTCAGGATTTCCAGTTTCTTTTCTTTATCTCCCCAGGATCCAAGTGCATCCATCGTATCCATAAATCCATCCAGATGGATCCCTCCACTTACAAAAACCGGTATCAATGTCATAACCGCAGCAAACATCAGTCTTCCACTGTTTACTTTCGGAAAAATATTTCCATCAAGAAACATTCCTGCCAGATAAATGAGTACTCCGGTCACAACACCGATCAGCGGAAAGAAACACATCATATATTTCATATTTTCCTTGTTCCACTCAATGCGCGGCATCGGTATTTTTGAATACATAGAAAACGCAACGATCATCGGTTCTAAAAATTTCATCTTTCGTCCTTCCCATCCAGTACTTCATACTGCTCTACGTGAATATCATCAAAAGTTCCCATTTTACGGTACACCTGAAGTCCCATCTCAAGAAGCGGCATCGCTGCCACTGCTCCTGTTCCTTCACCCAGACACATGCCACATGTAAGAAATGGTTTTTTTTCTAAAGCATCTAAAATCTTTCTTGACGCAGGTTCATCAGACAAATGGGATGGTAAAATATATCCTGCACATTCCGGAACCAGCCGTACTGCCACAAGTGCAGCCACTGCAGAAATAAAGCCATCTATCAGCACCGGAATCCGGTAGATCGCCCCACCGAGATATACACCTGCAAGTCCTGCTATGTCAAGTCCTCCAACCTTAGAAAGTACATCGATCGCATCTGTTTTATCCGGCTGCATCCGCTCAACCGCTTCCCGGATGACCTGTACCTTCTTTTGCAGACCTTTTTTCGTCAGACCTGCCCCCTTTCCTGTCATAACCTTCGGATCCTCTCCGAGCAATACAGAGGCAACCGCACTGCTGGTCGTTGTATTTCCAATCCCCATTTCACCTGTCGCAAGAATTTCGTATCCCGCTTCGGCACACTTCTTTACCATCTGAATCCCAACTTCTATCGCCTCAACTGCCTCTTCTCTTGTCATCGCCGCTTCTTTTGCAAAATTGTGTGTGCCATACATCACTTTGTATTCTTTCTTTGTCACAGACGGCACATCTGTTGCCATTCCTACATCCACCGGGAAAAGATCTACCTTTGCCTCTTCTGCCATGATGCAGACGCTTGTCTCTCCTCTTGTAAAGTTATCCGCCACGATTGCCGTTACTTCCTGGCCGGTCTGTGTCACGCCTTCTTCTACCACACCGTTGTCCGCGCACATAATGATCAGCCCGCGCTTTCGCAGTTCAAAATCTGAAGTCCCCTTAATTCCGGCAATCTGGATCACCGCATCCTCCAGACTTCCCAGACTAAACAGCGGCTTCCCTACCGTCATCCAGTGAGCCCGCGCCTCTTCCATTGCATTTTCATCAAGTGGTTTTATTTTCTCTTTCCATCTAGTCTCTTCCATCTGTAAGTCTAATCTCCTGTCTCTTCGATTTGTCTTTGTCAGCTTTTTACTTGCTTCTGTAGGTTCTACACGCTTCTACAAAGCGTTTGGCCACTTTGGGGTTGGAATAAAAGTATAAATGCGGAAATCCCGCAAACAGATTCCCCTTCATATGAACAGCCTGCCATTTTCTCACACCATCCGGCTTTACGGCAAGTGTATCCTCTCCGTTTTCCGTAGAATCCCAATAATGGAACTCATGCGCCCGGATCTTCTCTCCCTTTTTCATATACACTCCGTTCATTTCCGCAGTCAGCTCAATGTATCCGAATCTGGTAAGTCGCCCTTTTTTGATCCCTTTTCCCGGAAGTGCCCCCACCATCGGATAGTGCTTTCCATCTTCCCCTTCCAGCTCTTCTGTCAAATATAGAAATCCTCCACATTCCGCAATACATGGAATTCCATTTTCAATCTGCTTTCTTACATCTTTTCGCATAGCTCTGTTTTCTGCCAGATGTTTCGCACAAAGTTCCGGATATCCACCACCAAATAAAAGTCCGTCTAAATGTTCCGGAAGCCTTGTATCCTCCAAAGGACTAAACGGAATGATCTCACATCCAAGCTCTTTTAAAAGCTCCATATTATCCTTGTAATAGAAACAAAAGGCCAAGTCACGCGCTACGCCGATACGCACTTTTCGTCCGGCTGCTTCCTGTTTTGCCTTCACCGGATGATACTCCATTTCTTTTGCTTCCCAGGCAATTTTCAGCACCGATTCCATATCAAGTGTCTCTGTCAGGATCTCTGCTGCCCGGTCAATCTGTTTTCCCAGGTTCCCTATTTCCTCCGGAAGCATCAGTCCCAGATGCCGACTCTCCAGATGAAAAGCATCCTCCTCCGGCACATAACCAACCACCTGAACCTGGAATCCCATTGTCTGCAATCCCTCTTCGATCATCTTCTTCATCTTCGGATACAGCATCGGGGAAATCCGGTTCAGAATGATTCCCCGGATATTACTGTCATTCCGGTATTCAATCATTCCCTTCAATACTGCCAGGATTGTCGATGCCATACCTCTTGCCGGAACAACCAGGATTACCGGAAGTCCCAGGGTTCTCGCAACGTCATAAGTACTTGCCTCATCCGAATCCAGACTGATCCCGTCATAGTACCCCATCACACCTTCTGTCACCACAAGCTCCGCGCCTTCCGCATGATGCATAAACCGCTCTTTCAAGCGCTCCCGGTCACAAAAATACAGATCCAGGTTCTCGGAATCAATTCCCAGCACCTCCCGGTGAAACATAGGATCAATATAATCCGGTCCGCATTTGCAGGCGCGTACCTTCTTTCCGGCATTTTTAAATGCTTTCATCATTGCCATTGTCACCGCTGTCTTTCCACTCCCACTGGCAGATGCCGCGATTACAATTCCGGGAATTTTCATTCTGTATCTCCTCCGTCTGAAATAATATAAATTGGATTTAACCCGGTCATCATGTGATATCTTCCAAGTTTCTTTGACTTTGCCACATTCAGTTGTATGATTTCCGGATCTGCAAGCAGTCCTTCCTCCATCGCCTCCATCGCTTCCTTCACGGTTTCCAGCGAAATTGCATTGATCACGATACGGACGTCCGGATTTTTTTTCTTTATACACTGAATAATTTCTTTTAACTGTCCTGTACTGCCTCCGATAAAAGCATGGGTCGGCATTTCCAGTGCTTCCAGTGCTTCCGGTGCAACTCCTTCTATAACCTGAATCTGGTCTGCCCGGAATTTCTGCATATTCTTCCTGATCAGTTCTGCACCATCCGGATTCTTCTCTATTGCATAAACGCGGAGATTCTCTCCCTGAAGAGCAGCCTCTATAGACACTGAACCGGTTCCGGCCCCCACATCATATATTACTGCATTCTTTGTAAGCTTCAATTTTGCAATGCTGACTGTCCGCACTTCCTCCTTCGTCATCGGAACACTTCCACGGATCAGCTCCTCATCTGCAAGATGAATTCCTGTTCTCTTTTCCGGCTTTGGATTTTCGATCAGAATAGTGGTAAGATCACCAAAATCTTCTGCCTGAAGCTCGTTTCCTTTTTTGATCACAATCTCTTCATCCGGATAAGACAAATGATTTCCAACCGAAACGGTTACTTGTTCCAGATGGTAATATTTCAGTTTTTCGCAGATCTCTTTTCCCGCACTTTTCCCAAGGATCAGAAATGTCTTTTCATGGTTTGCAACTACATGGATAAAATTCTGACTTCTTCCATGCATGCTGAGAATCTTCGCATCCTCCCAGCTTTTTCCAAGCTTTGCCGCAAGATAGATTACAGATGAAATCCCCGGAAAAATCTGTACTTCATATCCGTCTTTTTTCAGAATATCCGCCAGCTTTTTTGCCCCGCTGTAAAATCCGGTATCCCCGGAAAACAGCACCGTACATCTGGTCTTTTTCTCCTGCTCATCCAGGATTGCTCTGATTTTTTCCGGTAGATACTCTGCATAGCAGCATTTCTTCTTTTCCCGGAATCCTTCCAGCATCCGCGTAGCTCCGATCAGCACATCACTTTCCTCAATGATCTTTCTGACCTCTTCCGTAAGCGTTCCTTTGCTTCCCATCCCGATCCCGGCAAGATTTACCTGGCATTTTCGGTTTTCCACAGTTATTCCTCCAATCGATAGCCTCTCGGTGTCACCATTTTCCCATCCACATTTCTCGTCTGGCTGTTGCCGATATAAACGGTTGTAAACATATCGACCTCCGTATCCTTCAGCTCAGAAAGTGTCAGAATATGTGCATCTTCGCCTTCACGTCCGATGTTCCGCACATAACCGCAGACTGTATCCGGGCTCTGGTACTCCAGGATATACTCGCATGCCTTTTTCAGGTAATCTGCCCGTTTCCGGCTGGACGGATTATACAGACAGATCACAAAATCCGCCATCGCAGCTCCGCGGATCCTCTTTTCAATCTTCTCCCACGGTGTCAGAAGATCACTCAGACTGATCACTGCAAAATCATGCATCAGAGGTGCACCAAGAACTGCCGCACCGCCATTTGCCGCCGTGATCCCCGGCACGACCTCCAGCTCCACCTCCGGGTAGCCCTGTCCCATCTCATAGAGCAGACCTGCCATTCCGTAAATTCCGGCATCCCCACTGCATACCATAGCTACCGTACTTCCTTTCATCGCCTCATCCATTGCCATCTCACAGCGGATCACTTCCTGCCGCATTGGTGTGGAAAGGTACTTTTTATCCGGAAACCTTTCCCGTATCAGTCCCGTATATACGGTATACCCGATAATAACCTCACTTTTTTCCAGTGCCGTGGACGCCTGGTATGTCATTTCTTTCTCAGCACCCGGTCCAAGACCGATTACATAGACTTTTCCAATTTTACACATTTCCTGCACCTTCTTTTCCTTTGCCCTGCCTGAACTCTGTTGTAAACTCCGGATGATATAAAAGTGACCGTTCATACTCTCCGCCAAGCACCTCACCAACCACGATCAGTGCTGTCTTTGTAATTCCATTCTCCTTTGCTGTCACCGCAAGATCTTTCACCTTACATCTGCACACCTTTTCATCCTCCCAGGTTGCCTTGTAGACGATCGCTGCCGGAGTCTCCGGCTGATAACCGCCTTCGATCAGACGCTTCGACAGTTCTTCCAGCATCCCGGTACTTAAAAAGATTACCATCGTTGCCTGGTGCGCAGCGAAACTTTCAATGGATTCTTTTTCCGGAACCGGTGTTCTTCCTGCCATCCGTGTGATCACCACAGACTGTGAAATCCCAGGAAGAGTATATTCTGCATTCAGTGCAGATGCCGCTCCGCAAAAGGAGCTGACTCCCGGGCACACTTTATAAGAAATATTCTCCTTTTCCAGCAGATCCATCTGCTCTTTGATCGCACCATACAGACACGGATCACCCGTATGCAGCCGGACAACTTTTTTCTCCTGCTTCTCTCCGGAAATCATCACTTCCATCACTTCTTCCAGCGTCATCTTTGCACTGTTGTAGATCTGACAGTCCTTCTGGCAATTCTTAAGAAGCTCCGGATTTACCAGTGAACCGGCATACACCACTATATCTGCTTCCTTCAAAAGCTTCTGCCCCCGTACTGTGATCAGATCCACAGCACCGCTTCCTGCTCCAACAAAATGAATCATTTTTCTTTCTCCTTTGCTATTACAATCGAAAAATATCCCGCATCTTCCGGTATTTCTTCTGTGCATTTGTAAATTTTTTCTCCATCCATTCCGCAGTTCATGACCATTTTCGCCTGCTGTCCTTCCTCTTTCAGAACAGCTTTGACCTGCGCCATCTTTTTCCCGGTCTTCATAAGAACCTTCGTCCCCGGAAGCTTCAACTTTTCTTCAATTCCATAGGACACCGGAAGAACATGCAGCTCCTGCCGGTTCTCCACAAGCGAGATCTCCAGCCTTGCTGCCGCAGCACAAAAAGACGGAATCCCGGAAAAGATCTCCCCCTGATATCCCATCTTTTTCAGTCTTTTATAAATATAAATTCCTGTCGAATACACGGTCGGATCTCCAATCGTCAGAAAAACCAGATTCTTTCCTTTCTCCAGAAGCTCTGACGCCTTTCTTGCACCCGCATCGTGTATCTCTTTCAGTAGCTTTTTTTCCTTGATCATTGGCATGGGAAGATACAGCCGCAGCTTCTTTTTCGTCTCCGGCTCTGCCTCACACGCAATCCGATATGCCAGACATTCTTTTGCAAATGTCTCTTCTTCCCCCTCTTCCAGTTCCGGTTTCTTTAACTCCGGACTGCCAATTGGAAGTACCAATACCTGACACGCCTTAATCGCACGAATTGTCTTTATCGTCATCAGTTCCGGATCTCCCGGACCTACACCCGCAAGGTCAAATCTTCCTGCCATTTTTTGTCATACCTTTCTACCTATCCGATCTTTTCCCTCAGTTTGTCCACAAGAGATGTCTTCCCAAGAACCCCGAGTTCATCCGAAAACATCAGCGCCCCGACCTTCATCTTCTCGCCGGCACGCTTCGCCAAATGATACTCGATCTTCTCCATCACGGTCCGCATCGTCTCTTCCAAAAGTCCTCTTTCTTCCAGAATGTCCAATGCTTCCTTCGTCGTAAAACACTTCATCAAAGCACAGACTGTCTCACGGTCTGCCCCTGCCATTGCCGCATGGACGGCAAGCACTTCCATTCTTGCATCTGCCTGTCTGGAATGGGTATTCATTACACCTGCAGCGATCTTGACCAGCTTTCCGATATGTCCTACAAGCAGCAGTCCGTCCATCTTCAGCCGCACGCCGTCATCAATCGCATCCCCGATATAGTTGCTGCATTTCACCGCAAGCTCCTGGTCGTACCCAAGTGTCTGCCTTAAAAAATCATTTCCATAATTTCCCGGTGTCAGATAACAATACCGGTGACCTTCATCACGAAGCATCTTCATTTCCAGGAAAATAGTCTGCGTCAGTGCCTGTTCACTCATCGGTTCTACGATTCCTGAGGTTCCGAGTACCGAAATCCCACCTTCGATCCCAAGTCTTGGATTAAACGTTTTCTTCGCGATCTCCACGCCCTGCGGAACATAGATCAGAACGTCCGCGCCACCATCCCAGTCATATTTCTCAATCTGGCTTTGCACCGCTTCCCGGATCATCTGCCGCGGAACCTTATTGATTGCCGCTTCCCCGGCTTCCTGCTCCAGCACCTTCCGGGTGAACCGCCCTACTCCGATCCCACCATCTAAGGTCATTCCTTTTTCCCTTTTTTTCGTGACCTTGGCGTAAACGAAGATCCCGTTCGTCACATCCGGGTCATCTCCGCTGTCCTTCTGAATGGCACAGCTGACAGATTCATTTTCTCTTTGGATCTTTTCCACTTCCAGATACAGTTCGATCCCTTTCGGCGTCATAAGAGATACCTGGCGGATTTCCTCCCCGGAAAAGAGCATTGCCGCTGCCGCCTTTGCTGCTGCCGCAGCACAGCTTCCTGTTGTGTATCCACACCGCAGTTCTTTTTGATTTTTCCACACGACCTGAATCTTGTCCATTTCCATTTCGTCTCCTTAGTATTCGATGCCTTTCCTTGCCCGGATTCCTTTTTCAAAAGGATGCCGTACCATCTTTACTTCCGAAATATAATCTGCCAGCTCCAGAAGCTCATCTGACGGATCCCGTCCGGTCAGAACCACTTCCAGATTGTCCGGTCTGTCTTTTAAGAACTGCACCGCCTCTTTATTCGGGATCAGTCCATACCGGTATGCCGCCATAAATTCATCAATCACAAGCATATCATAATCCCCTGTACTGATTTTCCCCAGGATCGTATTCCACAGCCTGCCATACATCTCTCGGACTTCTTCCTGTTCCTTTTCGGAAAGTGTCTTAAAAAATCCATAGCTTTTTTCCAGATGAAGTACCTCGATCTCCGGGATCCGATCCAGGATCTTCAATTCTCCCGAAAATTCATTTTTTAAAAAACGGGCAAACAGAACCCGCATACCACTTCCAGCTGCGCGAACTGCAAGCCCCGTTGCCGCCGTCGTCTTTCCTTTTCCATCTCCACAGTAAATGTGCAAAAGTCTATTTTTCATATGATTCCAGCTTTCCCATTTCTTCTGCAAATACAAGCAGTTCTTTCATCTTCCGGTTGGTTGTCCCAATCACAATTCCTGCATTTATCACCTTTTTACACTGCCTGATCATCTGCTTTGCCCGTTCAAATGCACGGTCGCTTACCGGTTCAAATGGCTCTTCTTCGATTACGCTGACCGCCAGATGTTCTGCCAGATGATAGTCAATATCATTAGTATACAGGATTCCTGCCGAAAATGGAATCTTTGCTTTCTGAAGGTTCCGGTAAACAGGGATTCCACTGCCTCCGGAAGAGATCACAAATACTTCTGCCTCTCCCTCCGCCTTTGCAAGCTCCACACTTCCGAACACAGGATCAAAATGCCCGTTGTTGATCCCATAAAGTTTCTGGATAAAATCTTCTTTAAAAATCGCCTCCGGCTCTCCATAACCGAAAATTGTATCTCCTTTAACGCACAGGATCTTATCCGAGATCTTCTGCGCCAGATCGATCTCATGAAGTGACATAATGACCGTGATCTGCTTTTCTTTCGCCATATTTTTCAAAATAGTAAGCAACTCCAGCTTATAACGGATATCCAGAAAAGAAGTGGGTTCATCCAGGATCAGTACCTCCGGTTCCTGGCAGATCGCTCTTGCCAGAAGAATCCGCTGTCTCTGCCCATCACTGATCGCCTCAAAACTTTTTTCTGCGTATTCTGTTGCATGGACAATTTCTAGTGCTTCCTGTGTCTTTTTCTCATCTTCTCGCGTTAATATCCCGAGCCGTCCTGTATAAGGATACCGCCCTGCTGCTACGACCTCATAGCAGGTCATCAGCTCCGGCTTTGCCCGCTGTGTCAGTACCACTGCCATCTGCGTTGCAAGCTCTTTGTAAGATAAGTCTTTCAGATTCTTTTCACCGATCGTCACCTTACCTCCAATGAGCGTAAGCTGCTTGGTAATACTTTTTAAAATCGTAGATTTCCCGGAACCGTTTGGTCCGATCAGTGTCAATATCTCACCTTTTTTAATCTCTGTACAGATATCATGGATCAGTACATTTCCATGATATCCGACAGAAAGATCTTTCATCTGAAAATAGCTCTCACTCATATTTATTTCCCTTTTCTTCCTTTTATCATCATGAAAATTACGATCGGTGCACCAAAGATCGAAGTCACAGTACTGATATTCAGCTCCAGTGGTGCAAATGCCATACGCGCGATCAGATCACATCCCATACAGAACACCGCCCCGCCAAGGAATGTTGCCGGTATCACAACCAGCGGTTTTGCCGTCCCGAGAAGATGCTTGATCAAGTACGGAACTGCGATTCCAACGAATGAAATCGGCCCTGCAAATGCGGTCACACATGCGGAAAATACACTGGAAAGCAGAATCAGAAGCACCCTGAACACACGGATATTGACCCCCATACTCTGCGCATACATTTCTCCCAGCTGATACGCTCCGATCGGCTTTGACAGGAAAAAGGTAAGGATCAGTGTGATTCCTACCATAAGCGCTGCTACCTTTACATTGCTCCAGCTCATACCGGAAAAGCTTCCCTGTGACCAGCCATGCAGATTCACGATATCTGAATCCTCCGCAAAAGTCACTACAAAATCAGTTACTGCCGAACAGATATAACCGATCATGATTCCGCCAACCAGAAGAGTTGCCATATTCCGGATTTTTCTTGCAAGAAGCAGGATAAATCCAATTGAAAGCATAGATCCGATAAATGCTGCAATGATCAGTATATAAGATGATACCAAAGTGTAATATTTTAAAAAGATGATCATCGCCAGAGCGACCATCATCTTTGCACCCGAAGAAATCCCCAGTACATACGGTCCTGCGATCGGGTTGGAAAAAAATGTCTGCAATAAAAATCCGGAAAGGGCAAGTGCCCCTCCCAGAATCCCTGCCATCAGGACACGCGGAAGACGGATTTTCCAGATAATATTCATCTGCACCTGTGTTCCTTTTTTCAGAAACAGGATCCGTAAAATCTCAGGAACCGAGATCTGTACATTTCCGGTATTGATGTTCAGCACTACGATCATGCAAAAAACTGCTGCCAGCACCGCAAAGACTCCCATATATCTTGTATTCCTTTTCCAGTTATTTTTCATTCCTGCCTGTCCCATTTTCTTCTCCGTTTTCTATTTTACATGGTATAAAAATGTCATCTTGCTTTCATCGCCGCCTGTCAGCATCAGATTCATATCCGTGATCAGTTCCCCAACGATATCGGTTGCCTGATACAGATATTTACCGGTACACCATACATTTCCTTCTTTGACTGCTTTGAAATCAGAAAAAAGTGCATCTTTTTCTTCCAGATCTTTTACACTGTTGATTGGATTATCGATACTTGAATTATAAATCAGATAATCTGCATCCGCCGCCTGTGCGTAAAATTCTTCCATTGTAAGTTTTACTGCTGAAGTATTACTGTCATCGCCAGTCAGATCATCGAATACATATCTTCCACCGGAAAGTTCGATCATTTTCGGAATATAATCATCACTTCTTCTTACTACCACCGTTCCGTCACTGCTTACATAGAAAAATGCAACTGTCTTCTCGGTATTCTTAAAATCTTTGAGCGCATCGACATTTTCCACCTGCTTTTCAAAAAATGCATCCGCTGCATCTTCTTTATTCAGCATTGCTGCATAAAGTTTGATCCATTCAGTTCTTCCTAGAGGATGCGATTCATAGCTGGACCGGTCGATCATCACCGGGATATCCAGAGATTCGATCATCTCCTGTACCTTCGGTGTGTGAAGGATCATGGTCGATTCGATGGCAAGATCACAGTCTTCGTCCACCAGCATCTCATAATCCGGTTCACTGTATTTCCCTGCAAATTTTATTTTCCCATCATCCATCGCTTTGACTGCATTTTCAATATACCATCCGGAAGCCTGGGTACCTGTCATTGTAATATTATCCAGAGAATCGATCGCATTAAAAAGTGCCATTGCAGATGTCGCCGCAAGATAAATATGATCCAGCGGCTGCTGAAGGATCACGTAATCCTCCTCGGCTCCATCCGGCACATCCTGATTTTCCGGGACGACCAGAAATTTTGCATCGTCTTTGATATCGATCATCTTATAGCCGTCTTTGTAGTAATATACCTGAAAACCTTCGGCATATTCCAGATCCATCGCGGATTCATAAGTGAGTCCGTCAATCTCCGGACCTTTTTTTTCTTTGGCACTTTCTTTCGTACTGCTGCTTTCTGTTTTTTTTGTATCTGTTGTATTCTTTTTCGTCTGCCCGCATCCGGTCAGTGCTGCCGTCCCAAGCAGCACTGTACTCAAAAGAATGCACCCCAGACGCATCGTTCTCTTTTTCATTTTCTACCTCTGTATCCAAAAAAGAATCTACCTAGTTTTTTGCAGAAGAATCTGTACTGTCTGTCTGCGCGAAAATTGCCTCGTAAACCTTGCTCCACTCTGCTTTTGCATCATCCTTTTCCTCATCTGCTGACCGGTCAACGATCATCGGAACATCCAGAAGAACAAATTTTTCTGCCAGCTCTTCGTATCTCTTCTGCTGATCTTCTACCGACATTTTCTTCTCATTCTTTTCATCCGGAAGAATTTTATTGGAAAGGATTGCAAGATCACACTTACTCTTCATCAGTTTTTTATTTTCCGGTTTCTTATAGGTTCCTGCATAAATGATCTTCTTAGCTTTCATTGCTTTTGCAATGCCTTCTACCTTACAGTTCTTCTGTTTTACCCCTACTGATGTAATCTGGTCTGTTGCATTCAGCTTATCCAGGATTTCCAGTACTTCCTCTGAACCTACATATGCAGACTTCTTTGGCTTCTGGATCACGATCATTTCTTTATCCAGACCTGCCGGAATTTCTGCGTCTTCCGGGACGATCAGATACCGTACGATCTTTGCTTTGTAAAGCGCAAGCTGTTCTTCCTGTGCCGGTGTCAGTCCGGAATCTGTATCTTCTTTTGTATCCTTTGTCTTAGTCTCTTTTGTATCCTCATCTTTTCTCTGATCGATTTCTAAAAGAGTGATTCCCTGATCATAATGATAGATCTTGAAGTACTCTGCATGCTCTACCTTTGTCTCAGACTGATAAGAAAGTCCCATGATTTCCGGCGCTTTCTCATCCAGTGTATCTGCACTTAAATTGGTCTCCCCACTTACTGTAGTTCCGTCTGCTTTTGCTGCGGCACTTAGGTAAATGAAAATCGAATAGCTAATTTCATGCGCTGTTGACATCTTGGTTGTCATACCGATGATCGTATTGTTCTTGTTCAGTTCTACCGGAATGACAAATGTAGACGTACTTCCGGTTGCTGTCGGATAATAGGTATTTCCATTCGCCTTTACATAGCCATAAGAACCACTGCTAAATACAATGGTAGCATATGCCTGACCGCCTGTCACGGTAATCTTGGTACAACTGATGCTGACCTTTCCGGTTCCACCTGACCAGGAAAATTTATCCGGTGTATAGACACCGTCTGCAAGTGTTGTTGCACTGTTTACACGGGCAGTTCCACCATTTAAATCTACCTCGTATTTGGATTCTTTGTCCGGGGTCTGGTTTGTGCCTGTGTTACCGGAAGGGGTGCCGGTTCCAAAGTTGGTGTTCTGGCTGGTGTTATTTCCCTGGTTGGTGTTGCCATTATTTCCAGTAGTTCCATTTGTGGAATTGCTATTGTTCAGATTCTTCATGCCTGCTGAGGCGAATGTCAAGGTACGGTCATACCATACTTGCTTTTTATGAGAAAATGCTGCCACTGAAATTCCTGTGTCTAATAAAGAAACCGGAATCGTATAGGTATACATACCATTTTTGTCCACAACATAAGGAATCCACTTGGACTTATCTGCAAGTGCTGCTTCTGCACTTGTTCCTACATACAGATAATCATATCCTGTACCACTGAGTGTAATTTTTGCAGTCATCTCCCCATTTTTTGATGTTAAGATGCAATCCGTAACTTTAAACATGGATGAACTTGAAGTTACGTTTGCTTTATAAGAGCCATCACTTACCTGAACATATTTGGTCATTCCTTCTGTCTTGAATATTAATGTACGATCATACCAGTTATCACTATTGAATCCATGTGCTGCAATCTGGACTCCGGTATCCATACTTTCTACTGGCACTGTAAATACATATTTTCCTTCTGCATTTACAGAATACCCAATCAGTTGATCTTCCGAAGCACTTGCCGCAGCTTCCTTACTTCCCATATATAACTTATCGTATCCCGTTCCACTAAGTGTAATATCTGCCTGCATCTTGCCACCAACAGATGTCAGCACGCAATTTACTACACGAAACATTCCACTAGCTGAAGCTGCATCAACATCTACTACATACTTTCCAGTATCCAGTACGTTCTTGTCCTCATTTCCCGGTTTCTGGTTTTCGCCACTTCCGGTTTCCGGTTTGCTCTCTCCTAAATTGCCCCCCTGTTCAGGATTTTCTGTGTCGTCTTTTTTATTTTCTGCTGACGATGAAATATGAAGCGTGTAATCTCCGTCTTCTTTCTTACTCACCCAACCTTTCTTTTGGCTATGCGGTACAAAGGCAACATCCGTTCCATCTGCTGACAGTGGAAGTTCAAATGAAAATAAATACCCGTTGCCTGTTCCTGTTCCAACTATCGCCTTTTCTTCTTTCCGTTCAACTGTATCAGCTTTACTTCCAATATAAATTTTATTGTAAGTTTTACTCTCTGTTTCTATCGAAACTTTCAGGTGATCATTTTCTTTTACAACAAAAGACGATCCAACCTTAAACATTGCAAAATCACTGGTAACATTTTTCGCTTCCTGCGTCTTCACTTCCCCGGCATTTTCCGCCGTTTCTTCCGACTTAACCTTCTGCTCCTCTGCATCCTTCTCTTCGCTCTTTCCGTCTTCGCCCGCTTCTTTTTTCTCTGCCTCAGTTACATTCCCTGTTGCCGCATTTTCTTCTGCTTTCGGCTCTTCCTGACTCTTCTGATTCTCGTCCGTTCCCTGTCCGGCAGTCGTTTCTTCTTCCTGTCCAGTCACTTCTTCAGCCGGCTGACCTGCTGCATCTGCCGCACCGATTTTTCCGTCTGTTATTTCTACGGTCTGCTGACCTGATTCTGTATTTTCTACTCCTGCCACTGCACTGTCCTCAGCGTAAGCATAAGAAACCGGTGTAACCGACATTGCAACTGCCATGAAAAGTGCAAGAAACTGTTTTGAATTCCTCTTCATAATCCAACTCTTCCTCCTGATGTCCTGATCTTTTGTCGCTTGACAGCTCGATGATGTACATTCGCCAAATTCAGTTCCTCGTGCAAGCATAAATCTGCACTTGGCTCATCGTATGCAAAAAAAATCTGCTTCCTTTTTCCTGAAAGCAGACTTCACCTACATCCTCTGCCACAGGAACTCTTTTCCGTATATATGGCAGCACAAAAATCTTGCTTTCATACTCAGTATGAAGCAAGATATCATTTCTTTGTGTATGTAAACGCGCTTTCATCGGAAGCAATTTACTCTCTTTCAGCAGGTCTCCTGGCTTATGGATCTTAACAAAGCTGCACCTTCTCACATTTTTATGCAATGGCTTGCCGCCGCTTTGCTCCTCATTTACAGTGACCGGATCGCTCAGGACTTTCACCTGATTCCCTTTTAAGCCGACCAGAAATTCTTCTGCCTAGCACTGAAAAAGTTTCTTTATTTATTCTTACTCACTATAACAGATATGTTTCTTCTTGACAAGAGTCATCTTTCCTGGTTTATTTCCCTATTTTTTCCAAACTCTCCATTAAAAATCCCGGAAGTTTTTGTTTCAAAATCGACACCTTAATGACTATATGTTTATCATAATTTCATGACCTACTTCATTTATATATAGAAAGCGAAGGGGATCGAAATGAGAAAAAAGTGCCAGTGAATGTATGGAAATACTCTGAAATAAGACAATGCAACCGCCAGATCGACGACTGCATTGTCTTATACTCTTTTTCGTACAATTTTATTTTTTCGCTGCCTCAAAATTACGATGAAGTAATTCGTGGGTCTTTCCTTTCAGAAGTTCATCATATAATGACAGGATCAGCGGATTCTCATTCGACTTCTTAATCTGCGTATTGATATCGGTATCATACAGGCCTTTGCTTCTGGCTATCCTGCTTCTCGGACCTGCCGGGACTGGCTGTCCGCCACCCATGATACATCCGCGCCTGCATGCCATAACCTCAACAAAGTCGTAATGTACCTCGCCCTTCTGGATCTTCTTCATCAGCGCATCTGCATTTCCAAGTCCACTGACAACAGCTGCATGGATAGTACGTCCGTTGTAATCAAACTCTACTTCTTTCAGTCCTTCTTCTCCACGAACTCCACTGAATTTGATCTTATCCATTTCCACACGGTTATGTCCTTCACGAAGGCGCCTGAGTACGGCTTCTGTCACACCACCGGTTACTCCGAAGATCACACCTGCACCAGATCCGATACCAAACGGCATATCGGATGCTTCGATCTCCAGATTTTCAAAGCGGATACCGGATTTCCGGATCATTGTAATCAGCTCTGTTGTAGTCAGTACATAATCAATATCCTGTTTTCCATTCGTGGAAGATTCCGGTCTTAAAATCTCTTCTTTCTTTGCAGTACACGGCATGATCGATACAGAAACGATTCTCTTTCCACCATTCTTTTCCGGATCCTTATAGTATTCACGGATCACAGCACCAAACATCTGCTGTGGTGAACGGCAGGTTGACAGATTTTTTGCCAGATCCGGATAACGGTTCTCACAGAATTTTACCCATGCCGGACAGCAGGATGTAAATAATGGGAGATTTTCTCCGGATGCAAGTCGTTCAAGAAGCTCTTCAGATTCCTCGATCACCGTAAGGTCTGCACCATAAGAAGTATCATAAACTTCATCAAATCCAAGGCGGTGCAACACATTGACGAGTTTTCCCATCACATTTTCCCCTCTTGGAAGGCCGAACTGATCGCCGACTGCGACCCGGACTGCCGGTGCGATCTGTGCGATCACCTTTGTATTCTTATCTGCAAGAAAATCCCAGATCACTTCGATATTGGTATTGATACTGATCGCACCTGTAGGACAGACAACCCTGCACTGTCCACAGTTTACGCAGTCTGTCTCTGCAATCTTTTTGTTAAATGCCGGTGTTACCAGAGCCTTTGTTCCCCGGTATGCAAAATCAATCGCATTAACAGACTGTACATTGTCGCACATACGGACACAGTCACCACAGAGAATACATTTATTCGGGTCACGCACGATTGACGGTGAACTGAAATCCAGTGGATACTGTTCTTTTGTATTTTCAAATCGGACGGTTGTGACGCCCATACGGTGTGCCAGCGCCTGAAGCTGACATTCTCCACTCTTGATACAGGTTGTGCAGTCTCTGCAATGTGCAGCAAGTAAAAGCTCCAGAATCATCTTACGATATTTCATAAGACGCGGAGTATTCGTGTAAATGACCATCCCATCTCTTGGCGGTTCTGAACAGGATGCAAACGTCTTTCCTCTCTCATCTTCTACGGTACACAAACGACAGGCTCCATACACAGACAGTTCTGAATGGTAGCAGAGTGTCGGTATATCTATATCTGCATTACGGATGACAGAAAGTACATTCGGCTCATCTGTAAACTCTACCTTCCTTCCATCTATTGTCATATATCCCATGACTCATTCCTCCTATTTCTCGATATGAATTGCTTTAAACGGACACTGTTCCATGCAGGCTCCGCACTTGATACATTTCTCCTGATTGATATGATAAGGAGATTTCAGCACGCCTTCAATTGCACCTGCCGGACAGTTTCTTGCACACTTCGAGCAGCCCTTGCATATCTCCGGATCGATCTGGAATTTACGCAGATTTGAACAGACACCTGTCCGGCAGCGTTTCTCGTTGATATGTTCCAGATATTCCTCTTCAAATGCATTCATGGTACTGATAACCGGTTTCGGTGCGCTCTTTCCAAGTCCGCAAAGCGCCGTACTCTCAATCATATCTGCCAGTTCACGAAGCTCGTCCATATCGGATGGTTTTCCGTTTCCTGCTACAATACGCTCCAGGATTTCAAGCATTCTCTTTGTACCTTCACGGCAAGGAACACATTTTCCACAGCTTTCTCTCTGTGTAAAACTCATGAAGAATCTGGCAACCTCTACCATACAGGTATCCTCGTCCATGATAACCAGACCGCCCGAACCGATCATTGCCCCGATCTTCGCCAGTGAATCAAAGTCCATCTTACTGTCCAGCTGATCCTCGGTCAGACATCCACCGGACGGACCACCGATCTGTACTGCTTTGAATTTCTTGTCATTCTGGATTCCACCGCCGATGTCATAAATAACTTCGCGCAATGTAATTCCCATTGGTACTTCGATCAGTCCTGTATTTCTTACATTGCCGGTCAGTGCAAATGCTTTCGTTCCGGGACTCTCTGGTGTACCGATTCCTTTGAACCAGTCTGCACCATTTGTTACGATCATCGGAACATTGGCATAGGTTTCTACGTTATTAAGAACAGTTGGTCTTGCCCATAATCCCTGCTCTACTGTACGTGGCGGTTTTACTCTCGGCATTCCACGTTTTCCTTCAATGGATGCCGTCAGTGCGCTGCCTTCTCCACAGACGAATGCACCTGCACCACGGTTGATATGTAAATGGAAACTGAAATTGGTTCCAAGAATGTTGTCTCCTAAAAGTCCGATTGCCTCTGCCTGGCTGATCGCTGTCTTCAATCTTTCAATCGCAAGCGGATATTCTGCACGTACATAGATATAGCCTTCCTGTGCCTGTACTGCATATGCTGCGATCATCATGCCCTCGATCATACGGTGCGGATCACCTTCCATGATACTTCGGTCCATAAATGCACCCGGATCACCTTCATCACCATTGCAGACCACATAGCGGATCTTTTCTTTCTGAGAAGCAACCTGCTGCCACTTTCTGCCGGTGCGGAATCCGGCACCTCCACGTCCACGCAGATTCGAATCATAGATTGTCTGGACCACTGCTTCCGGTGTCATCTCAAAGAGTGCCTTTTCGATTCCGGCATAAGCACCGACTGCAAGTGCACCCCCAATATGCTCTGCGTCGATATGTCCGCAATTCTTCAGTACCAGTCTGGTCTGCTTTGCGTAGAACGGAATCTCTTCCTGTGACGGATAGGTCACTCCATCCATCTTGTAGAGAAGTCGCTCTACCGGTCTGCCACCCAGGATTGTTTCGTTATAAATCTCTTCGCAGTCTTCCAGTTTTACTTTAATATATAAATAATTATATGGCTCAATTCTTACCAGAGGTCCCATCTCGCAGAAGCCATGACATCCACTCTTCATAACCTTTGTATGTGCGATTTCTTCCCCGATCTTTACTTCTACCCCTGTATGATCTTTTGTCAGTTCTTTTAACTTTTCATAAATCTTGCCTGATCCACTTGCCAGACATCCGGTTCCCCCGCAAACCAGTACTCTGCAGTCAGCCGATTGTTTTTTCTGACATTCAATACGATATTCCTTCAGTTCCGTTCTGTTTTCAATTTTCATTTTCTTCACCTCTCAGTTCTTCAAGAAGTTTGATTACCTTCTCCGGTGACATCTTCGGATGTACTTCATCATTAACTGTGATCGCAGGTGCAAGTCCACAGGCTCCAAGACAGGATACAGTCTCTACTGTAAAAAGCATATCGTCTGATGTATGCTTGTGCTCATTTAACCCCAGCTCTTTATACAGCGCTTCCAGGATAGGAATGGATTTACGCACATGACAGGCTGTTCCGTCACAGACCTTGATCACATACTTTCCTTTCGGTTCAAATGAAAAATTCTCATAAAAGCTTGCCACACTGTACGCTTTTGCCTCTGTAATCCCGATCTGTTTTGCTACATAGGTAAGCAGTTCCGGTGGAAGATAACGGTATTCCTCCTGAATATCCTGAATGATCGGTATCAATGAGCGTTCCTCCCTTGTATGCATGGCAATGATCTCATCCGTTTTCTGATAATAAGATGCATCTAACATTCCATTTCCTCCTTCGTCATATTGTACATTTCCTTCTTATTATTCTATTATTTTTATGACATTATAACATATATCTATAGTTTTCGTTTATACGTTTCATATATGATAGCTATATATTTTCCAATATATAATAATACAAGAATCAAAAGTATTAGTATTTATGAATAGACGGATAAATGTGTACCCAGCTCATCAAATACACAAAAAGAGCAGAATGGATATATCTTGGTCCGATATATCATTCTGCTCTCATTTACATCATTTCACGGATTGTTTCTTTTAAATGCTCAATAAATTCTCTTTCGTACAATTTTTTCTGATAACCCTTTTTGTAGATCAGCACATCCCGGATCATCTGTCTGGAAAATCCGGCATGCTTCTGCACCAGATTGTAGTTTTTCCTTAATTTTTCCGGTACTGGCGATACCCACATATAACTGTTTTTTACTTCCCGCAAAATATCAAACTGGCTTCCCCTTTCAAAAATATAAATCTTATTATGTGGATGAAGCGACTCTCCATTCTCACTCAGCTCGGTGTATTCTCCGGTCGGAAGTTTCCAGTCCCCATGCAGAATTTCCACACCATCTTCCAGTTCTTCTCTTGTCTTTAACTCCCTCTTTGCAAGATCTCCATCCGCAGAAGTTAAGATCACATACGGAAGCTCTGCCAGAAGTTCTGCATCCAGCCCTTTCAGATCAAGAAGCGACTGAAAATAAGGTTCATTCTCGCACAGATACCGGATGATTCCCATGGAATACCCGTTCTGCAACACATTTTCAATGGCATGCATAGAACTGTTTTCCTGAAATTCTGCTTTGATCGCCGTTTCCTTGCTCTGCATTCCGATAAACTCTGCAAATGCACTGGAAATGTAACTTGCCCTCGGAACAGTAATCTTAAATGAGAGATTTTCTTTCCCCAGATCACTGCAGTCCCTTTTCATTTCCTCTATTTCGTAAATGATCCTTTTGGCATACTCCAGAAATTTCTGTCCTTCTCTTGTCGCCTTAACTCCCTTTGACGACCGCTCAAAGATAGAAATTCCAAATTCCCGCTCCAGATGCTTGATCGCTTTACTAAGATTTGGCTGCGCCACATAAAGTTCCTTCGCCGCCTTTGAGATTGATCCACTCTTATCGATTTCAACTACATAATGCAAATCTGTCAGATTCATCTTCCCCATCTGCCTTTCTGATCTCTGACTTTATCTCCCCATAACTATTTTCTGAACTTTTATTACAGATTCTTTTCCAGCCATTTACAGACTTCTGAAAATGTTCTCCCTGTTTCTTTTGGTCTTCCTACCGCAACAAGAACTGCCCCTGTTTCCTTTGCTGCCTGTACCTTTTCTCCAAAGCCTCCGGCTTTTCCCGATTCTTTGGTCACAAAATATTTTGCGCCTGTCTGATGGATCGTAGCCACGTTCATCTCCTTTGAAAATGGTCCCTGCATTGCAATGAGATGCTTTCCTTCAAAGCCAAGCGCGACCGACTCCATAACCGCCTGCTCCGTAGAGAGGACTCGCGCAAAGCAGCGCTCTTTATACTCCGTAAGCTTTGTATATTTTATCAGTTCCTTGCTTCCGGTGGTAATCAGGATCTTTCCTTCTGTATTTTGCAGATATTCCACCGCATCTTCAACCGACTGCGCCCAGATCACCCGATCCGCTTCATCCGGCACTGCTTCCATCTTCTCCCGCAGGCAACGCAGATACTGCACACCGGAGATTTCGCAGGCCCTCCTTATCTCCCCAGTCACAAGCTGTGCAAATGGATGGGTTGCATCGATCACCAGATCGATCTGCTTTTCCTTTATCATCTCCGCCATCTGCTTCTGATCCATACGTCCAAAAAAGACTTCCGCATTCTCATGCTCTCCGGTACATTCTTTTCCATATTCGGTTGCGGCACTGACATAAACTTTTACATTTCTTCCATCCAGAAATTCCGTAATCCGCCTTCCCTCTGTTGTCCCTGAAAATATTAAAATCCGCTTCATATTCTGATCCTTACCTTCTTTTCTGCCACTGCTATTGTCACCCGGTTCATGCACTGCTTCGGCATCAGAAGCCTGCCATCCTCTCCGGCTGCAAGGATCGCCGCCCGCTCACAGACATTGTCCACACCCGTGACCTTCCGGACAAACTCCGAATGGGAGCTGACACATTTAACCTTTCCCAACTCTTCTGCTGAAAACGTGTAAAATGGAAGCTTCCACTTTGCCGCATAAGAAAGTAATCCCTCTTCTTCTTTTTTCAGATCAATACTGTCGATCTCAATGACTTCCTTTTCTGTAAATCCAAGGATCTTTTTTGCCTCATTGACCGCGCTTTGGATTTCTTCTTCGGAAATCCCTTTGCGACATCCGATTCCCAGCACCAGGTTCTTCGGCGGAAGATCCAGAATCGTCTCTTCTTCCCGCCTTTCGCCACTTCTTCCTGCAATCCGGATTCCATATGGATAGTTTCCGAGAAACTCTTCTGTTTCACATAGCTTTAATTCCTCCGGAAACTTTCCTTCTACTGGAAATACACTGTAAAGTCCAATCTTATTCCCATCCAGAACCACAGCCGAGATCTCCTTTGCCTTTTTCCGGTCTGTCAGTACCAGACCATTGCTTTTTGCAAATACATCTACTGCAAACTTTTGTTCCACATCCGTTGCTGTAGTAAGTACTGCCTGCGCATTTATTTTCTCCGCGATTTCCTTTGCAAGCTCTACAGCTCCGCCCACATGTCCCGACAGGAGCGGAATCACATAGCTTCCTTTTTCATCCATCACCAGAACCGGCGAATCGGTAAATTTGTCCTTCACGTGAGGGGCGATCATCCGCACTGCGATTCCTGCCGCCCCGATAAAAAACAAAGCCTTCTCTCCCCAGAGACTGCCTATCCAGCTTTTCTTATCTTTCGGAAAAGCATGAAATCCGTATAATCTGCAAAACCGTGTCAAAGTATACACTTTGACACGGTATCCGCTTTGTATGAAATTCTCTCTGACTTTACAGGCCATCTGACAGCCTGCATCTGTAAAACTCAAGATTACAATTTCCATAAACTTTAGTATTTCTCCATCTGCTCCACGTTCAGTACAAAAATCGTACTTCCGCCTACCTGCACATTGATCGGAACGGACGGTGCTGCGCTCATGCTGCTCTGTCCTGAGATCAATGCCGGGTTTGCATAAGTGATCGTCTTTCTTTCGCCAGAATTTTTCTTGATGATCTTCAGTGCCTCTGTTACCTTCTCATCATCCACTACAACCATGATCGTGGTGCTCTTTTTCTTCAGAAATCCACCGGTTGTAGCCAGCTTTGTTACCATGTATCCAGCAATATTCAGTTCCTCTATCGTCTCCAGTTCATCATTCTTATGCAGGATCGCCATAATCATCTTCATACAAAAACCCTCCTGTCTTATCTGGCTTTTGATGCCAGATTCCTTTTTCTTTTATTTTACCGCATTTACCTGGAAAGGTAAACGAAAATGTTGCATTTTAAAAGATTAGTTGAAATCCAAAACGAACTTTAACTTTGTGCATTACCTGTTACAATAATCTTCTTCAATCCTGCCATCCAGTATCCGGATCACCCGGTGTGTCTGACTGGCAATCTCTTCATCATGTGTGATGATAATAACCGTTCTGCCTGACCTGTGCAGTTCTTTCAGGATTTCCATGATCTCCTGTGTTGATTTCGTATCCAGATTGCCGGTCGGTTCATCGGCAAGAATGATCGGCGGTTTTGCGGCAACCGCTCTTGCCACCGCAACTCTCTGCTGCTGTCCTCCGGACATTTCATTCGGCTTATGCTTCATCCGGTCTTCCAGACCGACACTTTTCAGGGCTTCCATCGCAAGTTGCTTTCTCTCATTTTTTGACACCCCGCGGTATACCAGCGGAAGCTCTACGTTTCCAACTGCATCCAGATTACTGATCAGGTTGAATCCCTGGAAAATGAAACCGATCTCTTTATTCCGCACATCTGCAAGCTGATTATCTGTCATACTCGCCACATCCTGCCCGTCCAGAACATACTTGCCTGAAGTCGGTGTATCCAGACAGCCGAGCATATTCATCAGCGTTGATTTTCCCGAGCCTGAATGTCCCACAATCGCAACCAGGTCTCCTTTTTCGATATCCAGATTGATCCCGTCAAGTGCACGGACTTCATTCTCACCCGGATTGTAGATTTTCTTCATATTTTCTATATGAATCAATGCCCCCATAAATGTTCTCCTTTTCTTTTCGCTCTACTTTACGTTCCTGTTTTCAATATACCTTATTTTGAATCCAATCACAATGCTATCCTCCTGGCATCATGAATTCTTAAGAATTTCCATTGAAAACATCTTTAAATTTCCTTCTTTATAAAAAATATCAATTATACATCTCGTTTAAAAACGCTTATGATAAAACTATCATTTATAAAAAAGGAGATCTGAAAATGACCAATTTAAAATTACCGGAAGATTTTGAAACCTATCCGGAAGCAAGAAAGAATGCTTTTCTGAAAATGAAAGAGCTGAAGGAGTCCGGGCGCAGAATTGTCGGAGTTTTCTGTACCTACACCCCATGGGAACTGATTGAAGCTGCAGACGCAGCTGCAGTTGTACTTTGCGGGATCGGAGATGACAATATCCCGATCGCAGAGACCAGACTGCCGCAGAACCTTTGTCCTCTGATCAAGGCAAGCTACGGTGCCGCCCTCGCTGACCGCTGTCCATTCTTCTATTTTTCGGACATGGTGCTCGCAGAGACAACCTGCGATGGAAAAAAGAAAATGTATGAACTGATGTCTGAGCTTAAGCACTGCCATATTATGCAGCTTCCGCCAGGAAAAACAGGCCGCGGTGCGCTGGAATTCTGGAAACAGGAGGTAATCAGCGTCAAAGAAGATCTGGAGGATTTCTATCACATAAGAATCACAGATGAGCAGATCCGCAAAGCAATCCATCTTCGCAACCGGGAACGCAAGGCCGTCCTTGACTTCTTTGAGATTGGACGCTTAAAACCGACTCCGATTACCGGTTATGAGATCAACACAGTTATTTCCTCGAACGAATTCACGGTTGATCTGGAAGAAAAAATCAAATACCTGGAACACCGTACCGCTGAGCTTAAAGAGCTTTATGAAAAGGAATATAAAGGCAAACCATCCCGTCCGAGAGTTCTCATTACCGGATGTCCGACCACCGGCGTGATCGACAAAATTGTACGCCAGATTGAAGAACTCGGAGCAGATGTTGTCGGCTTTGAGAACTGTTGCGGTCCACGTGAGAAAAAAGATCCGATTGATGAGACAAAGGATCCAATCACTGCAATCGCCGAAAAATATCTTCGTGTAAACTGTTCGGTCATGAGTCCGAACCCGGGACGTCTCGAGGCACTTGATGCCCAGATTGATGAATATCAGGTAGATGGTGTCGTTGAGGTCCTTCTGCAGGCATGTCATACCTTTGCCATTGAATCCGATGCGATCCGCACCTTTGTCACCAAAGAAAAAGGACTTCCGTATATTGCGATCAATACAGACTATTCTTCTGGTGACCAGGCACAGATCAATACAAGACTCGGGGCATTTATCGAAATGCTCGGTTAAAAGAAAATCCGGTGATCTTTCCTTCGATCACCGGACTTCTTTTTTTGTTATAATTCAACAAGATACATCAAAAAAAGATGTGGAATATTACTATCCACATCTCTTCATTATTAATATTTATCCATTTACTATGTGAAGCCTGTAACCTTTCCTCTCTTTATATCCTAGACAAGAAAATCAAATGAAAACCCGGAATCCTCTTCCGGATAATATCTGCAATATTTTCTCTTAGTGTTCGATATGTTAATTCCGCCATTCCTTTAATCCAACCTTGTTACTCATTCTCTTCCATTCCGGTGATCTGACACCATAATTATTATAACAGGACATTTTCTTTCCTGTCTATAAAAAATCAGAATGCACTCTGAATTTTACTTTTCTATCGTTGCTTTCGAAATATGCCTTCTTCCAGATTCGGAAAAACTTACAGAGAGTTCTTCCTGAACTCCCTGCAAATACTTCTTTATACAATTTCAAACACACCATCGCCTGCTGCCTTGATATGACAGCTGTAAAATTCTTTGGATGCCTCGATCAGATAACCGGTATCCTTTACACCGGAAGTCTCATAAGCCGAATGCATTGCAAGCTGCGGAAGTCCGATATCAACGGTATTCATGGATACCTGCGCCATTGCAATATTTCCAAGTGTACTTCCGCCTGCCGCATCCGAGCGGTTGGCAAAAAACTGCACCGGTACACCTGCCTTTTCACAGATTGCCTTAAAAATCGCAATACTTACTGCATCACTGGTATATTTCTGACCGGCATGAGATTTGATTACGATTCCTTCGTTCATATAGTTACAGTTATTTACATCTGTCTTCTGCTGATAATTCGGGTGTACTGCATGTGCATTATCACAGCTCAGCATAAAACTTCCGGCAACTGCACGATAGAAATCTTCCTCATCCTTTCCCAGTGCCTTGTTAATTCGCCAAAGCACATCCGACAACAGTGTCGATGCTGCTCCCTGCTTGGTTCCTGATCCAACCTCTTCATTGTCAAAGCAGGCAAATACATTGATATTCTTTGCATTTTCTCCTGTTAGGAAACCATTCAGTGACGCAAACGCACACTGCAGATCATCCAGCTGTGGGCAGGATAAGAATTCATTCTCTCTTCCCCATATAGATGGCTCCATCCGGTTATACAGGAACAGATCCATACCATAAATCTTCTCTTCTTCTACGCCAAGCTCTTCTGCAATCAGTTTTTTCATCTCACCTGGTTCTTTTGCCGCTCCGGCAAAAACCGGAAGCATGTCTACCTGTTTGTTGATTGCACGGCCTTCATTGACTGCGCGATCCATATGGATTGCAAGACTTGGAATCATCAGAAGATCTCTTTCTACCTTGACCAGTCTGGTCTCCATTCCACTGTCCGTCTTTACAATCACGCGCCCTGCTACCGATAACGGACGGTCAAACCAGGTAGAGCAGATCATTCCGCCATAGCCTTCTGTATTCAGAACCGTGTATTTTTTCTTCACTTCAATCTCTGCATTCTCTTTGATCTTAAAGGTCGGTGAGTCACTGTGGGACGCAGTTACATGAAAGCTGTACTCATCCAGTTGATTTCCGATTTTAAATGCAAGAATGCTGGAATGGTTGCGGGTCACATAATATTTTCCGCCTTTTTCTATTTTCCATTTTTCCGATTCTTTCAGCTCCTGAAATCCTTCTTTTGTAAGAATATCCCGGATTGATTTTACTGCATGAAAAGCAGTCGGCGAGTTCTTTATAAATGATGTGAGTTCTTTAATTGTCTGGTTCTCCATAATGTTCCTCCTGGCATTTCAGCCCTTTATTTTCCACATTTTTTTGCACGTTCACACTCGGCAAGTTTCGGCATGATAATTCCAAGTGCAGTCAGCACTACTGGTGTGATCACATTCAGTGCAAAGGTAAATGGATCTTTGTTATACATTCCCATTATACAACAGATCAGTGTCACAAATAAACACCATCCTCCGAAGAAGTATGCAATCTTCTGATTTTTCCATTCCTTCTACCGTGATATGCTCAAATACGCCATGGAATGTATGTCCGCCTGTTCCTAGATTCGGACATGGAAATCCTTTGAAGCTGAGTCTTGCACCGTCTGTCCCCACAGGCCGGTGACACGATCGGTGTAATACCAGCATGCTCAATCGCTGCTCAGGTTCTCCTTTGCACTTCTTAGTTTCATTTTATTACAAAAAATGCCAGATGTACATTGGCGAATGTCGACAGTTTATGGGGTTTTATTTTGTTCATTATTTTCTTGTTCTTTAGCAAAATAACTACAGCATAAGTTCGTGATAAACTTCGCCGTATAGGTTTTTCCATTTGGCGAGACCGTCTTCCAGGATCATGTAGCTGTGGGCGCTGTTTTCTTTTGGGATGGAAACGGAGCCTGGATTTAAGTAGAGGTTCTCGTTTCCGAATGGTTCCCAGGCCGGTACGTGGGTGTGACCGTGTAGGAGAATATCGCCTGGCTGCATTGGGATTGGGGTCATGACGTTATGATGGTGTCCGTGGGTAGCGTAAATGATTCTGTTGCCGCACGGGATCACTGCATAATCTGCCATGATTGGAAAATCCAGTACCATCTGGTCTACCTCTGTGTCACAGTTTCCGCGTACACAGAATAATTTCTCTTTGACTTCATTTAACATTTTGATTACCTTTTTGGGTTCGTATTCCAGCGGAAGATCATTTCTTGGTCCATGATACAGGATGTCGCCCAGAAGTAACAGTCTGTCCGGACATTCTTTTTTCATCGCATCCAGCATTTCCAGACAATAATATGCGGATCCGTGAATATCTGATGCAATCATTAGTTTCATAACGTTCGTCTCCTTTTCTTCTATCTTTTTGGTAAATATTTCTGTTTCTGTAAATCTTTCATAATTATAAATAGGGGGATTGCGTAGCAATGGAAATGGAGCAATCTGGTATCATCATAAATATTCTGCCGTGACAGATTTCTCACTCTTTTTCATCTCAGACGGTGTACCGGCAAACAGCAGTCTTCCTCCGGCATCTCCTCCTTCTGGTCCTAATTCTACCACATAATCAGCGGATTTGATAAATTCTATGTTATGTTCGATAACAAAAATGGAATTCCCTTCATCCACCATCTGGTTCAGAAGCTTTAACAGACTCCGGACATTCTTGATATGCAATCCGTTTGTCGGCTCATCAAGAATGAAAATACGATCTTTACTTCCGAGATAAGAAGCAAACTTCATTCGCTGCAACTCTCCGCCGGATAAAGTAGAAAGTGCCTGATTCAGGTGCAGATAAGAAAGTCCTACTTTTTCCAGAGGCTCCAGCGCTTCGCTGATCTTTGTTCCCCTGAAGAATTCCCCTGCCTGTGCAACAGTCAGATCCATCACTTCCGCAATATTCTTTCCATCTACTTCGTATTGCAGAACTTCTTTTGAATACCGAAGTCCTTTACACACATCACAGGTCGTCTCGATGTCATCCATAAATGCCATATCCGATACGATCACTCCTTTTCCCTTACATGCCGGACACTTTCCTGCGCCGTTAAAAGAAAACAAAGATGCCTTCTGACCGCACCGCTTTGCAAATATTTTCCGGATTTCATCTGCGACTCCCAGATAGGTCGCCGGAGTGGATCTGAGACTTGCACCTGCAGCGCGCTGGCTTACAAACACCACATCATCTCCCATACTGCGGTAAAAGCTTTCCATCAGAGAACTTTTTCCGGATCCGGCAACACCAGCGATCACAACCAGATTTCCTATTGGAAATTCGATGGTAATGTCCTTCAGATTGTGAAGATGGATATGCTCCATCCGCCATATTCCTTTCGCTTCCCTTGCCTTTGCTTTTAGAGAAGTAGTAAGCCGCATCTCTTCTCCGGTCGGCGTATCACTCTTTAAAAGTTCCTTATAACTGCCTTCAAATAAAACTCTTCCACCGGCCATTCCCGGTTCCGGACCCATTTCCACAATGTGATCGGCCATCTCGATCATTTTCCGGTGATGCTCCACCAGAACAACCGTATTTCCACCATCTCTCAATTTTTCCAGTGCACGGCGCATCCGCTCAATATCATGATTATGAAGCCCTGCACTCGGTTCATCCAGAATATACAACAAATCAGAAAGCGAGGAATTCAGGCATTTTGCAATCTTGCATCTCTGGATCTCTCCACCAGATAAAGTAGATAACCCTCTGTCCAGAGACAGATATCCCAGTCCGATATCTATAAGTGCAGACAGTTTGGTATGCAGTGTATCCTGAATATCTTTTGCAAGCGGATCTTCTATTTGGTCAATCCACGCACGCAGCTCGGATAATGGAAGTTTTATTACATCAGCAATATTTTTCCCGTCAATTTTGCAGGATAACACCTTCTGATTCAATCTTGCCCCATTACACTCCGGACAAACTCCATGACTGGTGATCGGATCCAATAACTCCCTGTGAAGTTTTCCTTCTTCCGAATTTAGGACACTGCGGTACATCCGATGCACAAGACCTTCGTATTTCGCAGTTTTCGGCCATCCTTCCGGTGGATTCTTAAGACGTATCTGCGGTGAATACAAAAACAGTTCCAATTCTTCTTCGGAATAGTCTTTAATCTTCTTATTCAGATCAAACAATCCACTGTTTGCATAGCGGATCCATCTCCACTGCCCCGGCTCAAATGCCACATAATGGATCACCCCGTCATCATTCAGACATTTATCAAAATCCACCAGCTTATGCACATCCAGATCTGTCACTTCTCCAAGTCCGTTACACCGCAGGCAGCATCCCTGTGGATGATTGAATGAAAAGCTGTCCGAATAACCGACAAAAGGCTGTCCCACTCTGGAAAATAAAAGCCTCAGAAGGGTATAGGTATCCGTATAAGTTCCAACCGTCGACCGCTGATTCGGCGACGGCTTTTTTTGATTGATTACAATTGCTACCGGTAGATTCTCAATCCGTTCTACATGCGGTCTTCCGTATTTGGGAAGATATTGCTGCACAAAACTCGGGAAAGTATCATTTAATTCCCTGCGTGACTGCGCCGCAAGAGTATCCAGAACCAGCGAAGATTTCCCGGAACCTGATACTCCGGTAAATACGGTGATCTGATGCTTTGGTATCCGGATGGATACATTTTTCAGGTTATTCTCCGTCGCATGGTGAACAATAATCTCATTTGTTTCCATATATTTATATTCCTCTGTTTTACTCTTTCTACAGTAATTTCTGTATTTCTTATTGTATCTTTATCAAAAAAGAAAGTAAATAGCAAGTTTTGGTTGACTTTAGTGTGGTAGATTGATAATATAGTGACGTGACATTTTTTGAAATTATATGAGGAGAGATTATTATGAAAAAAATAACAGCACTTGCACTTACTTCAGCAATGGTATTATCCCTTGCAGCATGCGGAGGTTCTTCCTCTGACACCAAGAAATCCGACAGCTCAAAAAGCTCATCTAAAAGTGATATAGAATATGTTCAGGATAAAGGAACTCTTGTAGTCGGAATCACTGATTTTGAACCAATGGATTACAAAGATGATAACGATGAATGGATCGGTTTTGATGCTGATATGGCAAAAGCATTTGCAAAAAGTCTTGGCGTTGATGCTGAATTTGTCGAGATCGACTGGGACAATAAAGTCATGGAGCTGGATGGAAAAACCATCGACTGCGTATGGAATGGTATGACACTTACTGATGAAGTAACCAGCGCAATGGCATGCACCTCCGCTTACTGTAACAATGCGCAGGTAGTGGTTGTTCCTTCTGATAAAGCAGACAAATATCAGGACAAAGACAGTCTGAAGAATCTTTCTTTTGCAGTTGAATCCGGAAGTGCCGGAGAAGAAGCTGTAAACGGAGAAGGATATGACTACACTGCGGTTTCTTCACAGTCTGATGCCCTGATGGAAGTTGCAGCCGGAACCTCTGATGCTGCAGTCATCGACCTTCTGATGGCCGGTGCTATGGTCGGAAAAGGTACCGGATACGAAAATCTGACTCATACAGTTGAGCTTACTACCGAAAAATATGGTGTTGGATTCCGCAAAGGTTCCGACCTTGCAGATAAACTGAACGAATTCTTCAAGACAAGCTACAATGATGGTTCTATGAAGAAATGCGCTGAAACCTATGGGGTTCAGGATGCCCTCATTGAGCAGAAATAATATTTAAGGCAGGAACTTTTTATGGATCTAATTATGAAACAAATGCCGGTCGTAGTGTCCGCACTGAATGTCGGCTTTTTACAAACTTTAAAATTATTTATTGTGACGCTGGTCGGTGCCCTTCCTCTCGGACTGGTCATTGCCTTTGGCTCCATGTCTCATTTCAAGCCTCTTAGCTGGCTTGCGAGACTGATCGTCTGGGTGATCCGTGGTACCCCGCTGATGATCCAGCTTCTGATCATCTACTATTTCCCCGGGCTGGTCTTACATAACCCGATCTGGGGTGGTGGTGAAACAGGGCGCTTCCTTGCAGCAGCCGTATCTTTTATCATCAATTACGCCTGCTATTTTTCAGAAATCTATCGCGGTGGAATCCAGGGTGTTCCGGAAGGTCAGAAAGAAGCCGGTCTTGTACTTGGCATGACAAAGCATCAGATCTTTTTCAAGATCACACTCCTTCAGATGATCAAACGCATTGTACCACCGATGTCAAATGAGATCATCACCCTGGTAAAAGATACTTCTCTTGCACGTATTATCGCGCTGCAGGAGATCATCTGGGCAGGACAGGCATTTATGAAAGGCTCACATGGCATCTCCGGTGCTATCTGGCCGCTGTTCTTTACCGCTGTTTATTATCTTATTTTCAATGGTATCCTGACCGTTCTTCTCGGACGCCTTGAAAAGAAACTGGAATATTTCAGATAAGGAGAATTCATATTTATGCCAATCTTAGAAGTAGAACATATCAGTAAATCTTTTAATAAAACTCCTGTCTTAAAAGACGTTGGATTTAACCTGGAAAAAGGACAGGCTGTTTCCATCATCGGATCTTCCGGAAGTGGAAAGACAACGCTTCTCCGCTGCCTGAACTTTCTGGAACATCCGGATAACGGAATTATCCGGGTAAATGGCGAAACACTTTTTAATGCCTCTGTCCCGGCAACCACTCAGGAATCCGTGATCCGTAAAAAACGACTGCATTTTGGTCTGGTGTTCCAGAACTTTAATCTGTTTCCGCAGTATACCGCTCTGGAAAATGTAATGCTTGCCAAAAAGCTTCTCGCCGCAGAGCAGCCGGATTTTAAAGAAAGAAAACGTGAAATCCTGACCGCCATCGAGGTACAGGCAAAGGTTCTTCTGACACAGATGGGGTTGGATAACCGGATGGACAATTATCCGCATCAGCTTTCCGGCGGACAATGCCAGCGAGTTGCTATTGCAAGGGCACTTGCCCTGCAACCGGACATCCTCTGTTTTGATGAACCGACTTCTGCACTGGATCCGGAACTGACCGGAGAAGTATTAAAAGTTATCCGCGAGCTTGCCGACCAGAATACGACGATGATCATTGTAACCCATGAGATGGCATTTGCACGCGACGTTGCCGATCATGTGATCTTTATGGACGACGGACGCATCGTTGAACAGGGCGATCCGCGTCAGGTGTTTGAAAATCCAAGTGAAGAGAGAACAAAACAGTTTCTTTCGCGGTTTCATGAAGGATAAGCTGTTAGATGAAGAAGAGGACTTGTAAGGTTTTAGTCTTACAAGTCCTCTTGAAATTTTATCTATTACATTTTTCCATTTGTGGATAGCATTCTTTCGCAAACTTTTTGTTATCCCAATAGCATGGTTTTTGAGGTGTCTTATAAAGATCGCATTCACTACATCTGTTTATTGTCTTTTTGTCCTTTTCCTAACTTCACCTGCTTTCCCATTTTCATTGACTTTCCCTCTGCCGCACCTTATACTTAAAAGTAATGACTTAAGAAACGAGGGAAATATTCTATGTCAAAATCTTCAGCCAAACTGATGACCGAAGGCTCCATCTGGAAGCGTATCGTTGCTTTTGCGATCCCGCTTTTTTGGGGAAACCTTTTTCAGCAGCTATATAACACCGCCGACTCTCTGATCGTTGGAAATTTTCTTGGAAGCTCTGCGCTTGCCGCTGTCAGCTCTTCCGGTAATCTGATCTTTCTTATGGTCGGTCTTTTTAATGGAATCGCCATCGGATCCGGTGTCATCGTTGCCAAATATTACGGTGCCAGAGACATTGCGAATCTGCAGAAATCCATCCATACAACCGTTGGTTTCGGACTGATCTGCGGCGTGATCCTTACCATCGTCGGTATCATTGCCGCACCACAGATCCTGGTACTTATGGGAACACCGGAGGCGGTACTTCCAAACTCGATTACTTATTTCCGGATCTACTTTACCGGCTCACTTGCCTTTGTCATGTACAACTTCTTTGTCGGCATTCTGCAGTCCGTCGGTGACAGTACCCATCCTCTGATCTACTTAATCGTTTCTTCGGTAACGAATATCATTCTTGACCTTGTACTGATCGCAGGTCTTGGATTTGGTGTAGGTGCTGCCGCTTTTGCAACTGTCATTTCACAGTTTTTAAGTGCTATCCTCTGTATGGTGCAGCTGCTTCGCAGTCCTGAGGAGTTTCGGCTTCATCTGAACCGGATCAATCTGGATTCCTATATGCTCCGCCAGATCATTTCTTATGGTCTGCCCGCAGGACTCCAGAACTCGATCATTTCTCTGGCAAATGTATTCGTCCAGGCAAATATCAACCAGTTTGGGGAAATGGCGGTTGCCGGATGTGGTTCTTATATGAAGATCCAGGGATTTGGATTCCTTCCGATCACCTGTTTTGCACTGGCACTTACTACTTTTATCAGTCAGAATCTGGGAGCAAAAGAATATGAGCGTGCTAAAAAGGGCGCTGTATTCGGTGTGATCTGTTCCCTTACGATCTCTGAGCTGATCGGTATCTGCGTGCATTTTACCGCTCCACAGCTTCTATCTGCTTTCAGTTCCACCGCAGAGGTTATCCGCTACGGAACCATGCAGGCTCATACGGATACCTTTTTCTACTTCCTGCTTGCTTTTTCACACTGTATGGCAGGAATCATGCGCGGAGCCGGTAAATCCACAGTCCCGATGTATGTTATGCTGGTATGCTGGTGTCTGATCCGCGTTTCTTATATCGTGATCATTTTAAAATTCATCCCGTCCATTCAGATGATCTTCTGGGCTTACCCGATGACCTGGGCGCTCAGTTCCATTGCTTTTCTGATTTATTTCCTAAAGTCAGACTGGATACACGGACTGGAAAGATAACTTCCACAAATTTATACTTGACTCATCGTATACAAAAAACCATTACAGGATCTGATGAAATCACATCTCTCCTGCAATGGTTTTCTTTTATCCTAACCCACATACAGTTTCTCACTGCTGTATCCGTTTTATTTCCATTATTTATCCATTTATATTTCCGTTTCGTCAAGAATACGGAAATGTTTCCTGTCTACTTCGATCAGCCTATCTTTCTGCATCTTCCCAAGCTCATTTGACATCGCGGACCTGTCTACATTCAGATAATCTGCAAGCTGCTGCCGGTTGAACGGGATATCAAATTCTTTCTTCCCGTTTTCCATAGCCTGATAAGACAAATACGACAGCAGTCTTCCCCGGATCGATTTTGATGAAATATGAAAAATCCGTTTCGACAGACGGAGATTCTTCTCTGCGGAAAGCTTCAGCAGATTTTCAATTAACGTATGATGAAACACACACGAATTGGAACAGACTTTCAGTATCCTTCCCACATCAAGAAACAAAATTCTTGCCTCTTCTGCTGCAACTACATTGACCATCAGCTTCTGCCCCGGAATCGCTGCATATGTTTCTGCAAAAATCTCACCTCTTCCAGCCCGGTCCAGAATGCTGTGATTCCCCCAGATATCATCATTCTCAATGAACACGCTGCCGGAAAGAACCACGCCCATCGAAGTAACCTCATCCCCGGCATGGTAAATGATTTCATCTTTTTTATAAGTCTTTTCTACCGGATTCAGACAGTTCAGCATCTGTCTGGCGTCCTCCTTCGTGACGCCCCGGAAAATTGCTGCCTCCTCAAATATGCCCATTTTCTGCTACTCCTCAATTCTCAATGCATTTCTGTCCGCTTTTTAACCAAATCAAACAGCAAAACAAATTACGAATATCCACCTGACTTTATTTCCCAAAGTTATTTTTTTCGTTTCTTTCTCTGATATATTCTGCGTAGTCCATCTTCTGTCTCCTTTTGCAATCTTGTTTTTATAGCCTTTTCGTCTTAGTATGTGCCGGATTGCTCCATTACTATACCATTCATGCTTTTGGCACTTACACCATCTTACTATATTTTTGCAGAATCGGCAAATCTGTTCTGTTTATCTCTGCCGGATAAAACAGCATTCTCTATAAACATTCATTCAATAAGATTTTTAAACTCAATCGTTTCCAGTCTATACAAAAACCGGAGAACAAGATTTTTCAAAGTTGTACATGACTTGAACAATCCCGTTCTCCGGTTAATATCTTATGATTTCCTGTTCCCTGACATAACCTCACATTTGTCAGATTCTGCGTCTATTCTATAAACATCGCATCCCCAAAGCTGAAGAATCGATATCTCTCTTTAACTGCTTCTTCATATGCCGCAAGCACATGCTCTCTTCCGGCAAGCGCACTTACCAGCATGATCAGCGTTGACTCCGGTAAATGGAAGTTCGTAATCAGGCAGTCCAGTACCTTGAATTTATAGCCCGGATAGATGAAAATCTCTGTCCATCCACTGCACTCTTTTAACTTTCCGTTTTCATCAGCCGCAGATTCTACGGTCCGGCAGCTTGTCGTTCCGACGCAGATCACCCGGTGTCCGCTCTCTTTTGCACGGTTGATCTTTTCTGCCTCAGATGCCTCGATCCGGTAGAATTCCGAATGCATATGGTGATCCAGAATATCATCCGCTTTTACCGGACGGAAAGTTCCAAGTCCGACATGAAGCGTTACATGCGCAATCTCCACACCTTCTGCTTTGATTTCTTCCAGAAGCTCCGGTGTAAAATGCAGTCCTGCCGTCGGAGCAGCCGCAGATCCGGAATGCTTTGCATACACGGTCTGGTAACGATTCTTGTCCTCCAGCTGGTGGGTGATGTAAGGCGGAAGCGGCATCTGTCCAAGCTGATCCAGAATCTCTTCAAAAATTCCTTCGTATTCAAAATGGATCAGACGGTTTCCTTCCTCTACAACCTCCAGAACTTCCCCTTTCAGAAGACCGTCCCCGAAGCTGACTCTTGCTCCGGGTTTCATCTTCTTTCCTGGTTTTACAAGTGTTTCCCAGACATCATTTCCTTTTCGTTTCAAAAGAAGAACTTCGACTTTTCCGCCGGTTCCTTCTTTTTCACCGATCAGTCTTGCCGGGATGACCTTGGTATCATTGATCACAAGGCAGTCTCCCGGTTTGAGATAATCTTTGATCTCACGGAAAATGTGATGACTGGTTGCACCGGTTTTTTTATCAAGAACAAGCAGTCTGGAACTGGATCTGTCTTCAAGCGGATCCTGCGCAATCAGCTCTTCCGGTAAATCAAAATAAAAATCCTGTCGTTTCATTCTTTTGACCTCTTTTCGCCTACTTACGAAGCTCGATACCCATTTCCTCCAGTGCCTTTAAGATACGGTTCATAGCAGCTGAAATGTCAGCTTCTTCCAGAGTCTTATCTTTTGCACGGAATGTGATAGAGTAAGCAACAGACTTGAAGCCTGCCTTGATCTGAGCGCCTTCATAAATATCGAACAGCTTATAGCTTTCCAGATAAGCGCCACCCTTGTTCTCGATCACTTCTTCAACCTGTCCTACCAGGATGGATTTTGGCATTACCATACTGATATCACGGCTGACTGCCGGGTATTTTGCAATTCCTTCGTATTTTCTGTCAAATGTTGCAAGCTCTATGATCTGTGGCATATCGATGACAGCAACGTATGCTCTTTCACCGATTCCATAGATATCAGCAACTTCCGGATGAACCTCACCCATGTATCCGACAACCTTTCCATCGTAAACGATGTTTGCCTGACGTCCCGGATGAAGGAAGTTCTTTCCTGCATTTGGATCATAAGTTTCTTTCTTATGAAGTCCGACTTTTTCAAAGAACTCTTCTACAACACCTTTCATACTGAAGAAGTCTCCATCTCCGTACATTCCAAGTGTAAACTGCATTCTTTCGTCCGGCAGTTCTGTCAGTGGAAGTGCCTTTGGAAGATAAATATTTCCAAGCTCGTACAGACGGACATTTTTATTTCTTCTGTTGTAGTTTGTTGCAAGAGATGTCAGCATACCATTCAGAGATGTTGTACGCATAACACTGTAATCTTCTCCAAGCGGGTTCATGATCTGGATTGCCTGACGCATCGGATCATCCTTGTCGAGGAGGAGCTTGTCAAATACCTTCGGGCTTTCAAATGAATAAGTCATTCCCTGGCTGAATCCACAGAATTCTGCAATATTTCTTGCTACTTCTTCCACTCGAAGCTTGAAAGAAAGCTTACCAGTTGTAGCTTCACCTGTAGGCAGTGTAGTCGGGATATTATCATATCCGTAGAATCTTGCTACTTCTTCCGCAAGATCGGCGATACGGAATAAGTCATGACGGAAGGTTGGTGCGATCACTTCTTTTGCTTCTGCATCATATTCCAGGTCGATCTTTTCAAAATATTTGATCATATCTTCTTCCGGGATGTCTGTTCCGAGAAGTGCATTGATCTTGTCGGCATCAAATGGTACACGTACAGGTTCTTTTTTCTTGCTGTATACATCAACCATTCCTCCGACAACTTCACCGGCTCCCATTTCTTCGATTAGCTGGCAGGCACGGTTGATTGCATCCTCTGCATTATTCGGATCCAGTCCCTTTTCAAATTTACCGGATGCATCGGTACGAAGTCCGACTTTCTTGCTGGATTTACGGATGTTGGTTCCATCGAAACATGCAGCTTCAAATAACATGGTCTGTACATTGTCAGTGATCATGGAATTTTCGCCACCCATGATTCCGGCAATACCTACCGCTTTTTCGCCATCACAGATCATCAGAACAGAATCATCCATTTCTCTTTCCTGACCATCCAGTGTTACGAATTTTTCTCCTTTATGGGCATTGCGGACGATGATCTGATGACCTGCGATGGTATCCAGATCATAAGCATGCATTGGCTGTCCGTATTCTTCCATTACATAGTTTGTGATATCAACAAGGTTGTTGATCGGACGGATTCCTACGGAAGAAAGTCTTCTCTGCATCCATTTCGGTGAAGGTCCGATCTTGATATTTTTTACGACTCTTGCACAGTAACGTGGGCAAAGGTCTGTATTTTCTACTTTTACTTTGATGTAATCATTGACATCTTCATCATTTCCGGTTGATGTTACAACCGGTGGCTTGAATTCTTTGTGGAATGTAGCTGCAACTTCTCTTGCGATACCAACCACGCTGAAGCAGTCCACACGGTTGGAGGTGATCTCGTATTCAAATACGACATCATCCAGTCCGAGTGCCTTTACTGCACTTTCTCCGACAACTGCGTCATCATCAAAAATGTAGATTCCATATTCCGGTGCTTCCGGGTACATATTTCTGTCTGAACCAAGTTCTTCGATGGAACACATCATTCCGTAGCTGTCGACTCCACGGAGTTTTCCTTTTTTGATCTTGATTCCGCCTTCTACTCTCTGTCCAGGCTCATGTCCACCCGCAACGCGTCCGCCATCCAGAACAACCGGTACCTTGTCTCCTTCTTTTACGTTCGGAGCACCTGTAACAATCTGTACGGTCTCTGTTCCTACATTTACCTGACAGATGATCAGTTTATCTGCGTCCGGATGTTTCTCAATTTTCTCAATCTGTCCTACTACAATCTTATCCAGATCAGCATCCAGCTTTGTAAAACCTTCTACCTTTGTTCCGGAAAGAGTCATTGCATCTGTATATTCCTGCGCTGTTACGTCAAGTTCCGGAACATACGCTTTAATCCATGATAATGAAGTATCCATTTTATATCTCCTTCTGATTTGTTTATAAATTTCCCTTATTCAGACTCCAAAATCCAGCAGCTCTCCGCGCTGCTCTTTGATTTTGTGCTCACTAGAATTGCTTTAAGAATCTGATATCGTTCTCGTAGAGGAGGCGCATGTCGTCGATCTCGTATTTGAGAAGGGCAATCCTTTCAAGTCCTACTCCGAATGCAAATCCAGTGTATTCTTCCGGATCGATTCCGCACATTTCGAGTACGTGTGGGTGAACCATACCACAGCCGAGGATTTCAATCCATCCTGATCCTTTACAGAAACGGCAGCCTTTTCCGCCACACTTGAAGCATGATACGTCTACTTCTGCACTTGGCTCTGTGAATGGGAAATGATGCGGACGGAATTTTGTCTTGGTATCCGGTCCGAAAAGTTCTTTTGCAAATACTTCCAGAGTTCCCTTTAAGTCAGCAAAGGAAATATTTTTATCGATTACCAGTCCTTCGATCTGATGGAAGGATGGTGAATGGGTTGCATCCACTTCGTCAGAACGGAATACTCGTCCCGGTGCGATCATACGGATCGGGAGCTTGCCCTGTTCCATCACACGTGCCTGAACCGGTGATGTCTGGGTACGAAGCACGATGTCTTTGTTGATATAGAATGTATCCTGTTCATCTTTTGCCGGATGATCTGCAGGAATATTCAGTTTTTCAAAGTTGTAAAGGTCATATTCTACTTCCGGTCCTTCCACAACTTCGTATCCCATACCGATGAAGATACGCTCTACTTCTTCCAGAGCGATCGTATTCGGATGACGATGACCTACTGTATTTTTCTTGGAAGGAAGTGTTACGTCAATAACTTCCTGTTTTAATTTTTCTTCACGGATTGCAGCATCCATTTTCTTCTTTGTCTCATCAAGAAGTTCTTCAATAGCAGCTCTTGTCTCATTCACAAGCTGTCCTACCTTCGGACGTTCTTCCGGAGCTACATCTTTCATTCCTTTTAATACGGCTGTCAGTTCTCCTTTTTTACCAAGGAATTTGACACGTACATCATTTAATTTCTCCGGTACATCAGAAGCCTGGATCTGCTTAATAGCTTCCTGTTTGATGCTCTCAAGTCTTTCTTTCATGATATCCTCCTTAAAACTTGTTTTGGCTATTCATTTGCGACTATAACAGGAAATAAAATTTCCTGTGGAAGAAAAAAGAATGTGCCTTGGCACATTCTGGCACCTGCGGCGGTCGCTTGTGACATCTTCCTTATACGCCGCAGTACACATCCTCGCGGAGCGTTTTTATACATTAAGAAAGAACACTTTCCTAATATATAAAAAAAATCGCCCCTAAAAAGGGACGAGATAAATCGCGGTACCACCCTGTTTCCTGCTATTTGAATAACAGGCACTCGGACTGCGTAACGTGCAGGGACGTCGTTTTCTACTTTATTTTCAAAAACGCAGCTCACGTGGGAAATTCGTTTCCTGCCTGAACCGGGGAGAACTTACAGCCGGGGATTCTCCTTCTCTGTCGGAAAACAGTTCACTACTTACACGGTCATTGCTTTTATGATATGTCATATACTTATTTATTGTAACATATGATTTTTTTATGTCAAGCGGTTTTATCTGATAGATTCACCGTTTATCTACGCAAAATCATATTCCGGAACCTGAATGCTGCTTTTTGCAGAACTAATCCTTTTCCAGGATATCCCGCTTTGCATCTACCCAGATACAGTTAATAAGCCCTCCCAGCAGCATCACATACATACAGAAATACAGCCACAGCATCACAAGAATGATCGCCGTCATACTTCCGTACAGACCGGAAAATCCTTTGAAGATTGTCAGATACATTGAAAAAACAAACGAGATCACCAGCCATCCCAGAGAACAGAAAATAGATCCCAGAATCAAATCCCGGAACGGAAGCTTCCGGTTCGGCAAAAAGTGATATACCAGAAGCGAAATTCCAGTCATAACAACAAATGAAATCACCGTTCTCAAACGCATGATCATATCCGTCGTCTCCGCAAGAAACGGAATTTTGTGATATATAAAAATACTGATATTATTACCAAACACAGAAAGTACCAGAGCCATCACAATTGCTGCAATGAACAGGATCGTATAGATGGATGCCCGGATTCTTAAAAATACATAATTTCGTGTCTCACGAAGCTCATATGCACAGTTCAGTCCTGTACTAACCGCAAGTACTCCTTTACCTGCTGACCACAATGCTACAATCGCAGTAATCGGAATGACCGTCTTCGACTGGTTATATACTTCATTTACAATGCCAACCATAAAATCCTGCATATTTGTCTCCGGAAACAAATTTACCACTGCAGTCATAACATCTGCTTTTGTCACCGGAGTATATTGTATGATAGCAAGAAGCAGCAAAATAATCGGGATCATACTCAGCACAAAAAAATAAGCAGACTGGGCCGCGTATGCTCCCACATGCTTTTGTGACACCTGCCCTGTAATTTCCCGAATCTTGTTTATCGTTTTCATCATATAATAACTCCATTTATCTTATCGGCAGTTTCATTTTTCAAAATAGTTTATCACATTTTCACTTCTTTGAAAACCCAAAAAAACAGTTGCTCTCGCAACTGTCCTTTATCTTTTGTAGTCCCCCGAAATGCCGTTTTCCGTTTTTTGACTCCTAGCACTCCGCTAGGTGGGCGACCGCATCTGCTTTTCTGCCTTCCCCTGCGCAATGAGGGCCTGACATATTACAGAGATATAAGAATCCCGTTTAAAGTATTGTAGGTTCAAAAATACGGAAGTCTCGAACATTCCAGGTTTTCTAAAACTTATTATAGACTATCAGCTGTGTTTTTTCAACTGTTAATCGTTGAAGATATTTACTTTTTTTACCAGAAATTAAAATACGTTTAACGTACCCATTTCCCGCTTTTTCCACCGGACTTTTCAAGCAGATGGATTTCTCTGATCTCCATTCCCCGGTCAACCGCCTTGCACATATCATAGATTGTAAGAAGAGCAGTATTTACCCCGGTCAGTGCTTCCATTTCCACACCGGTCCTGCCGGTACATGCCGTGTGGCAGATTGCCCGGATCCCATGCTCTTCTTCCAGATATTCAAAATCAATCTCGACTTTGGTAAGGTTTAACAGATGGCACAGCGGAATCAGTTCTGCTGTCTTTTTTGCACCCATGATCCCGGCAATTCTTGCTACGCCAAGAACATCTCCTTTTTTCATGCTGCCTTCCTTTACTTTCTGAAAGCATTCTTCCGACATGCGGATCACCCCTGATGCAAGTGCTTCTCTTTTTGTCTCAGCCTTTGCCCCCACATCTACCATCACTGCATTACCATCTTCGTTAAAATGTGTAAATCCACTCATGATTTTTAACCTCTTTATTTTCTGGCACATTCGCCTTCTGTTCCCCGGAGAATTCCAAGCCCATGTCCAAGTTCAGGAAGCAGAAACTCCAGTGCTTCCTGTACTGCTTTGGGACTTCCCGGGAGATTGATGATCAGCGTTTTTTTTCGGATACCTGATACAGCTCTGCTGAACATAGCACGCTTTGTAATCGTCATCGAATAATTCCGGATTGCCTCTGCTATTCCGTTTGCCATCCGGTCACAGACATTTACCGTCGCCTCCGGTGTCCGGTCCCGCTCGGAGAATCCTGTTCCTCCGGTGGTAAAGATCACATTAAGCTGTCTCTGATCAGCCAGTCTGATCAGCTCTTTTTCCAGTTTTTTCTGCTCATCCGGTAATAAAATCGTTTCTTTAATATCATATCCGACATCTTTCAACATTTCGACAATCATGGGTCCGCTTTTGTCTTCTCGTTCTCCGGCAGCCCCTTTATCACTTAAAGTAATAACTGCCGCTGAAAATGGACGGTCACTTTTCACCTGTTCCATGACAACTTCATCTCCTACCTTGATATGACCTCCGGTGACGACTTCTGCAAAAACGCCCTCTCTTGGCATAATGCAGTCACCCATTCTCTTATAAATCTGACAATGACTGTGGCATTCTTTTCCAATCTGTGTCATCTCAAGTACCACATCTCCGATATGAAATCTTGTTCCAACCGGAAGTGCGCGAAAATCAAATCCCTCCACGATCAGATTTTCACCAAATGCACCATACGCAACTTCTGCCCCTTTTGCACGAAATTCCTGAATCTTTTCATCGGAAAGCAGACTGATCTGACGATGCCATTTTCCACCGTGCGCATCTCCTTCAATCCCCCAGTCCATTTTGACCATGGCTTCACGAACCTCATGTTTTTCGGTTCCTCTCTTTTCACTGATGCAGATTCCCTTCAGTCTTCCCATTTTTATGTTTATCCTCCAATCTGTGACATATTTTTCTGTTCTGTAATAAAATTCTGCTCCTCAAAATGATGCATCTTCGGTTTTCCACGGATCGCCTGTTCGAGACATTTCCGGATTTCTTCTTCCGATCCGTGTCTTGCTGCCTCAAAAACGGAGATAGTATCTGCATAGCACAGACACGCTTTTAACTTTCCGGTTGATGTCATCCGGATCCGGTTACATCTGTCACAGAATTTTCCATGCAATGCACTGATCAGACCGATTTTCCCCTGAAATCCAGGCAGTTGATAATACACAGCAGGTCCGTTCCCAAACCGTCCCTCTAACGGATAAAACTCTCCTTCTATCCCATAAGCTTCTTTCAGTTTTCCAAGCACCCAGGCACCGGAAATGCCATTCTCTGCTCTTCCCTGTCCAATCGGCATCAATTCAATAAAACGGACATCCAGCTTGTTCTTTTTCGCCAACTCTGCCAGACTTTTCCATTCCTCATCATTGACTCCTTTTTGCAGGACCGTGTTGATCTTTACCCGGATCTCGCTTTTTTCTGCCATGAAAATGGATTTTCTGACTCTTTCCAGTTCATCTGCCCCGGTAATCTCCTGATATTTTTCCGGAATCAGTGTATCCAGACTGATATTCACCGCATCCAGCCCCGCTGCAAGAAGATCTTCCAGATTCTCACCCAGAAGAACCCCATTTGTCGTCATTGTTACTTCTTCTGTGCCCGGAATCTGCCGGATCATCCGGATCAGATCTGCACATCCTTTTCTGACCAGAGGCTCCCCTCCGGTAATCTTAAACCTGGTAATCCCGATCCGGACAGCCTCCCTGCAGATTCGTTCAATCTCCTCATAAGTCAGGATTTCTGACATAGGAATCCACTTTGCCCCATCCGGCATGCAGTACCTGCATCGCAGATTACAGCGGTCTGTGATTGAAATTCTCATATATTCAATTGTTCGCCCATAAGAATCTCTCACAGCCTTTTCCATCCTTTCTTAATTCCAGAGTGGTTCCAGTAACACCTCGATCGTACCGCCGCAGACCATGCCTTCTTCCTCCGCATCATCTCCGGTCATATCCACATATTCTGTCTTTAGTCCTGTATTATTTTCATGCATCATGACTCTCGCTTTTCTTAAAACCTCTGCCTCCATACAGCCGCCTCCGATGGTTCCAACACAGCTGCCGTCTTCCAGGATCAGCATCTTGGATCCCACATTTCTTGGTGCAGAACCCTTTCTTGTAATGATCGTTGCAAGCATCTTCTTTCCCGGATGAACGATATCCAGGATTGCTTCCAGCAAGTCTTCCGGATAACCGCAGACTCTCTTGTTCTGATTCTTTACTTCGATGATTTCCGCCATGATCGCCACACCGATCTCCTCCGGTGTCTCAGCACCGATGTTCAGACCAATCGGACTTTTTATCTCGCCGATTACTTCCTGGCTGCATCCTTTTTCAATCAGATTCTGCTTTACCATCGCACTTCTTCGCCGGCTTCCGATCATTCCGATATAAGCATGTTCCTTCCCAGCGATCTTCTCCAGACAAACCTGATCATATCTGTGACCTCTGGTCAGTACAACAAAATACGTATCCTTGTCTCCTTCGATCTGATCCAGGGCATCTTCAAACGGCTGGCAGATTACTCCCGTTGCCCCCGCATTTCTGGCATGATCGGCAAACTGCGGACGATCTTCAAGAACCGTGACCTTCCATCCAAGCATAATCCCGATTTTGATCACCGGCACCGATACGTGACCACCGCCACAAATGACCAGATGCTCCTGCCCTCCAATTATATCACAAAACACCTGCTGCTCTCTGATTTCATAAAGTCCGCACTTTTTCAAGTCTCCTGCTTCTGAAAAATGTGCTGAAAAGAAACCGTTTTCTTTACTTTCCCAGATTATTTTTTTCTCTGCCAAAATTGCTTTTTCTCCGGCTGCGGATCCTTTTGCCACTGTCAAAAGAACGTAATCCCCCGGCTTTGGTAAATCTTTTAATATCTCAAATACATTTTCCATCAAATCTCATCTACCCTACTACATATTTATTCAGTCTGTCAAATGCTTCTTTTAATACGGTTCCATCCTGAAACGGATCGGAATCTTCCGGTATTTCATCTCTCGCATGACATTTTCTTTTATCCCCATCACATTTTCTCTGCCATGCAATACTTTTATTATAACAAATTTTTCCGCCAAATGAAATAAGAAGGTGCAGCTCTTTTTGTCTGCACCTTCCCTTTTCCTTTATTTTGTGATCTGATTTTAAAAATACTTTGCATTCAGCTTTTTGACTGTCCATGCAAACCATACCAGTACTGCAAGTACCAGCACTAACATCACCCAGAATAATTTTCCTGTACTCTGCACATAAGTATTATACAGATCTTCTGCGCCGTACAAGATCAGCACTACCGCAAGCACAAGAAGCTTCGGTCCTGCTGCTGCCCTGTATGCTTCCTTATCCTTACACTTCTTTATATTCGTATCTTTTGGTACAAGAATTGATGTATTGATGATTCCTTTGAATTTAAGTTGAAACCATGCATACAGGCTATACAATCCCGCCCCAATACCAATGATCCCGAAAATTCCTTCCATTCCGTTCATTCTTTTGCCTTCTCCTGTCTATTTTACGCCAAGAATATTCTTAACGGTCTGCTCCATCTGATCCACATCACATTCCGTATTGTGACGGATCTCGGCATTCATGATCTCTTTGATGGCATTCGGAATCTCTGTACCGGATACTTTCTGAAGCTCCTCGATCAATTTGAAATCATCCTGTCCTTTATACTTCGGATCGATCGCTGACATAACGCTTCCTGCAAATTTGTATGGACTTGCTGTGGATGCGATTACTGTCTTTCTGTCATCTTTACTGTCTTCTCTGTAAGCTTTATACACCGTTGCAGCTACCGCCGTATGGGTATCCATTACATAACCGGTATCTTCGTATATATCATGGATTGTCTTTGCGACCTGCTCTTCTGTCGCATATCCTGCCGCAAAATCAGCCAGGTTTGCTTTCATCTCACCTGTAATCGCGTAACTTCCCTTTGTCTTCAGCTCAGTCATAAGGTCCGTATCTTTTCTTGCATCTTCTCCTGAGATCTTGTAGATCAGACGCTCTAAGTTGCTGGAGATCAGAATATCCATGGACGGAGATGTTGTAAGAACAAATTCACGGTTACGGTCATAAGTTCCTGTCTGGAAGAAGTCATAGAGAACTTTGTTCTCATTGGATGCACAGATCAGCTTTGCAATCGGGATTCCCATATTCTTTGCGTAGTATGCAGCCAGAATATTTCCAAAGTTACCGGTCGGTACAACTACATTGATCTCTTCATCTTCCGCAATCTCTTCATTCTGAAGAAGCTTCGCATAAGCATATACATAATATACAACCTGCGGAACCAGACGTCCGATATTGATGGAGTTGGCAGATGAGAACTGGTAGCCTGCTTCATTTAACTCTTTTTCCAGCTCTTTGTTCTCGAACATTGCCTTCACACCGCTCTGTGCGTTGTCAAAGTTACCGTGGATCGCAACAACAGAAGTATTGTCTCCTTTCTGTGTTACCATCTGCAGCTCCTGTACGCGGCTGACTCCGTTCTTCGGATAGAATACGATGATCTTGGTTCCTTCTACATCTGCAAATCCTGCAAGTGCAGCTTTTCCTGTATCCCCGGATGTTGCAGTCAGAATGACGATCTCATTCTTCACCTGATTCTTCTTTGCAGAAGTAGTCAGAAGGTGCGGAAGAATGGAAAGTGCCATATCTTTGAATGCGATCGTTGCTCCGTGGAACAATTCCAGATAATAAGCATCCTCCACCTTCGCAAGCGGTGCAATCTCTTCGGTATCAAACTTACTGTCGTAAGCCTTTGCGATACAGCTCTTCAGCTCTTCTTCTGTAAAGTCTGTCAGGAATTCCTTCATAACTGTATATGCGATTTCCTGATAGGTCATCTCTTTGAGCTCACCAAGCGACACCGGAAGCTTCGGAATCGAAACCGGTACAAATAATCCGCCGTCATCTGCCAGCCCTTTTAAGATTGCCTGGGAAGCTGTTACTGTCTTTTCTGCATCTCTTGTACTCTTATAAAGTAAATTCATGGTTCTCCACCCTTCTTATTCTTTCTGATTCACTTCAGCAATCTGCTAAAGTATTTTCCTATTTAGCGATTATAGCATAAGAACCTTTCAAGTGCAATGCCATCCTTATCTGCGTTTCCACATTCGTCCCCACATCCGGCTCAGAAGAAAACACAGGAGCAGTGCCCCGGTCAGAATAACACCGATCAGAAATACCAGAATCTTTACATAAGATCCATCTCCTGTTGCAACCGTCTTTGCTTTCTCAGTTTCCTTTGGCTTTTCCGGACTTTCCGGTTTTTCCTCTTCTACCTGCTTTTCCTTTTTATAGGTTACACTCTGTCCTTCGTCCTCCAAATCTGCGTGCACTGCAACCAGCTTCTCTTCCAGATACACTTCCTCAAATACAACAACCTGTTCTCCGTTAAGCTTCGTTGCATCAAACGTAAATTCCATCTGAAGTTCTCCGGAATCTGTATCCGGGATCAGCTTTTTCTCTACTGTTACTTCTTTTCCATCCTGGAGAACCGGCTCTTTGGTCTCCTTATTCATTAGTGTGCCTTTAACTACATATTCTTTTCCAATCTCCAGATTTTTCCATTTTACCTGATCTATGACCGTTACCTGTTCTGTCCGTTTCCCGTTATGCGTTCCCGTTTCCCGGTCAGATGCTCTTGTCCCGATCTCCGGTACGGGATGTTCATCATTTGTCAGTGTCCCCAGATCAATTACTCGCATTTCCTTTGTTACTTCCACCTCAAACGCAGGAATCAGCATCCGGTCTTCATTATTTTTACAAGACAGTTCTTCCACCAGATACGTTCCATAAGGAAGCGCTCCTCTTGTATTATCCGGAGTTCCTTCCCCGAACCAGATCCCATCTTCACTTGTTTCCCCCTTATTCGTGTTGACCGTATGCAGATTCCAGTACGCACCGGTCGAAGCCTCCCCATTTTTGTCTGTCCGGATCACATGGCTCTCCCCAGTTGCCTGCGATGTGATCCGAAATGGGATATCCGCCAGTCTTTTCAAGGTTTTATCTGCCGCTTTCACCAGCTTTAAATCCCCACGGATGAGCTTTTCCTTTATTTCCACTGGATTCCATATTTTCAGGGCTTTATAGCTTCCATTTTGCTCCGTTCCAGTCCTGATACAATGTGTAACGGTGTCCACCAGATACCCTTCCGGCGCATGCATCTCCCATACCGTAATCGTTCCAAGCGGAAGCTCGTTATTTTCAAAAAACGGATCTCCGCTGATCAGGTGCGCCTCATCCATACGGACCACACCATCCGCATCCGACTTCAGCTTCCAACTCCTGAGCGGCACCTTCACACCGATCTCATTTTGATTGTCAAAAATGCTATCAAAAAATGCCACATGAAATTCAGCTCCCGCAAGAGAAAGTCCTGCCTGCGCCTGCCCTTTCCCTGTTTCCGCATCCTGCTTCCGGATCAGAATTTCCACCTTTGTCTTTTCCGGTTCATCCTGACACTCATAGGTCACGGTCTGTCCGGCATTCACCGTGATCTGCCGTATCTTTGTGTCCAGTACATAGCCTTTCGGTGCTTTAGTCTCTTTGATGTCATAGGAACCCTCCGGCAGATTTTCTGCCTTCCCATATCCTTTCTTGTCTGTCCGGATTACGCAGACTGCCTCGGATGTCCCACTTTTACAGACGGTATACTCTGCCCCTTCCAGTGAGTAGAGCTGATTATCAGCCGTAATCTCTGACCTTGCAGAGCTCTTCATGATCTCCAGGCTTCCATTATGGGTTGTCTTAAAAAGATATATCGTTGATCTGGATTTTGCCACAAGCTGTGAAATCTGATTACCACTCGACGGGATAGATGCCGAATGCCAGAACCGGTTATCGTTGCTATTATCTCCCCAGAAAAATCCGATATGGCAGTCTGCATCTTCTTCCTCCCAGGAAACCGGCTCAAAATAGATCACATCTCCTTTTTGCGCTTTTCCGCCCGCAAGCAGTTCCTCAATGGTGTTGTAATGATAGGATTCCACGGCATTGTCTGTCATCCAATGAAACCAGTTGCTCGCATTGACCTTGCCGCCACGAAGACTTCCTTTGTCGATCCCGGACAGATCCGCTCCACATTTTTCCAGAACATAAGCGACAAACCCGGTACAGTTCATTGCCCCATTTCCACCGTAGGCTCCGTTCGGACGCATGCAGTTCTCTGCTGTCAGAGGATATCCGCTGTAAGGCGTTCCCAGATAATAACCGTCCTTTTCGTGGTTTTTTAACTCCTCAAGCACTTTTCCCGGCTCTGCTCCTAATTTTTCATCAAGTTTTACAATCGTTTCTTTCTTTGCGATTCTCTCTGCTGAGTTTGCAGATACGACAGGCATACTGCTGCCCGACAATGATACTACCGCCAGAATCACACTTAGTATTCCGGCAAAATGATTCTTCATATATTTCATAAAAGTTTCTCCTTCTGCCTTTTCAGGTCAGAAAAGAGAATATAAAAGACGAGTACCCTTACTATAAAGGAAGAGTACCCGCTTGTCAATAGTATTTTATTGTTGATCTGCCTCCAGAACGATCACACTTCTCGGTCCCACAAGAATTCTTTCCTCCGAAATCCGTACCGGATTCTGATAAATTTCCTGCTTTTTATCTCCAGTATTTGCCGCCACATGCCAACTATATCCGCCCGGAAGTTGTGGAAGTTCTACCCAGACACCTGCCCAGTATGGATTCATCAGAAGATACACACAGTCTTCTTTTGCCATTTTGTTATCATATCCGGCAAACATGACTGCCGCCGTCCGGATCTCCGGTCTGGAAAAATCCAGTTTCCACGGCACTTCACCGTGAAAGCTGATCTCCGGAAATCCAAGACTGCTCGCCCCTGCATCTCCTGTGATCGACGGATGCCGTTTCCGAAATGCCGTCATATAAGCACAAAAATCAAATACATCCTGAAACTTTTCTTTTCTTGTCCAGTCCAGCCAGGAAATCTCGTTATCCTGACAGTAGGCATTATTATTCCCGAACTGAGTATTGCCAAACTCATCACCTGCAAGGAACATCGGTGTCCCTCTGCTGCAAAGCAGGACCGCAAAAGCATTTTTCATCATCCGGTGGCGCAGTTCAACAACCATCACCTGATCAGTGTCCCCCTCTGCCCCACAGTTCCAGCTCCGGTTATCGTCACTTCCATCAAGATTTCCCCATCCATTAGCCTCATTATGCTTCTGGTTATACGAATAAAGATCATACAGGGTAAATCCATCATGGCAGGTCAGGAAATTCACAGAAGCATGTTTTCCGCGGATTCTAGTATCATAGATGTCCGGAGAACCGGCAATTCTCTGAAGCGCTGCTCCTGCTGCCCAAAGTCCCCCTTTTAAATATTCCCGCACGTCATCCCGGTATCTTCCGTTCCATTCTGACCATCTGCGGAATGCCGGAAAACTTCCGACCTGATAAAGTCCGCCGGCATCCCACGCCTCCGCGATCAGCTTTGTGTCTGCAAGCAGCGAATCATAGGCAAGATTCTTTACGAGTGGTGGATTTTCCATCGGTGACCCATCCTCATTTCTTCCCAGGATCGAGGCAAGATCAAACCGGAAGCCGTCCACCCGGTACTCTGCCACCCAGTATCGCAGACAATCCTGGATCATTTTGATCACCACCGGATGATTACAATTCACAGTATTTCCACAGCCACTGAAATTATAATATTTTCCATCGGGTGTCAACATATAATAAATCTGATTGTCAAATCCTTTAAACGAAATAAACGGTCCGCATTCATTTCCTTCTGCCGTATGATTAAACACCACATCCAGGATTACTTCAATCTGGTTATCATGCAGTTCCCGGATCAGTTCTTTTAATTCTACTCCTTCCCGGTTGTATTCCGTTGATGCTGCATAGCTCGTATTCGGCGCAAAAAAGCTGACTGTATTATACCCCCAGTAATCAATCAGTTTCTTTCCATCAACCTCACGGCTCCCCTGCAGTTCATCAAATTCAAAGATCGGCATTAGCTCCACCGCATTAATCCCCAGTGTTTTCAGATAAGGAATTTTTTCTTTGATTCCGGCAAAGGTTCCAGGATGACGGACACTTTTGTCCATCTTCGTGAATCCCCTGACATGCATCTCATAGATGATCAGTTTTTCCATCGGGATCTTATCCGGCTTTTCACTGCCCCAGAAGAAATTATTCCGGACTACTCTGGCACGATATCCCCCTGTATTTAGTGCTTTTCCCCATACACTCTGCCCGGTAACTGCCTTTGCATACGGATCCAGTAAAATATGCTTTTTATCAAACAGCAGACCTTCCTTTGGTTTCCACGGTCCGTCCAACCTGTACGCATATTCAAATTCTTCAATATCCAGTCCGAATACCATCATGGAAAATACATCCCCGATCCGGCAGTTTTCCGGGAATGGGATCACCGCATAAGGTTCCGGTTCCTTTCTGTGAAACAGAAGAAGTTCACATGTCACAGCCCCTTTTGAATGCACTGTAAAATTAACTGCCGACTGAAATGCAGTCGCACCCTCATCACGATACAGTCCGGGACAGATTTCAAATCCATTTACATTTTCTGTCGGAACCCATCTTGGCATCATTTCTTCCAGCATTTTACCAGCTCCTTCCATGTCATGTTTTCAGTATAGCACATTTTTCCGTTTACACATCTTTCCTTTCTGTATATAATATAAAGGATTACATATTTTTTTGCAGCAGACTCAAGGAGGTTTTTTATGACTGCACAGCATCTATATTATTTATTTCAGTGCTTCTTTATATATGCCTTTTTAGGCTGGTGTACAGAAGTTGCGTTTGCCGCTTTTAAAGAACGTCGTTTTGTCAACCGTGGATTCTTAAATGGCCCGATCTGTCCGGTATACGGTTTCGGCGTGGTTGCAGTCATTCATTTTCTGACACCGCTTCGTTCCAACCTGCTCCTGCTATATCTCGGAAGTGCTATTCTTGTTACTGCAATCGAATGGCTGACCGGGTTCATTCTCGAAAAGGTTTTCCATAACAAATGGTGGGATTATTCTAATATGCCGCTCAATCTGAATGGATATGTGTGCCTTTTGTTTTCTCTAATCTGGGGAGTGTTCTGTGTTTTCATCGTAGATGTATTCCATCCACTGATTGACACACTGCTCTCACACATTCCTTTCCTTGTCGGTATCATTCTTGTATGTATTCTGGTGATTGCCGGACTTGCCGATCTCTATGTAACAGCATCCGGTATCCTGAAGCTCAATAAACGTCTTGAAAAAATGCAGGCCATTGCAGACGAACTTCATCAGATTTCCGACAAGCTTGGTGAATCAATCTACAAGCGTACCATTACAGCTATGGAAAAACAGGAAGAGTTCAAAGATACTGTATCTGAGAAGCAGGAAGAATTTAAATCTGCTATTTCCGAAAAACAGGAAGCAATTTCAGACACCCTTGCCGATGTTTCTGACGAAGTAAAAGAACGGATTGCTCTTCTTCGCAGAAGCTACCTGGAAAATGTCAAAGCAACTTCTCATATGCAGAAGCGTATCATGAAAGCTTTCCCGAAAATGCAGAGCCGCAACTACAAAGAATCCTTTGAAGATCTTAGAAACAAACTGAAGGAAATGTCTCTCAAAAAATAACAGGCTGTAAAAAATCCATCTGGTTTTCTTTTAAAAAAAGAAATCAGATGGATTTTTTATCTTTAAAATTATGATGTGAATATCAAAAGTAAATTTTGCCACTCACTAATGTTTCCTCTTGATCTTGTCCAGATACGGAATCTCGATTGGATCGATTGCATCAAGTGGCTGTTCTTTATTGATCTTCTTTTTGCGTGTGTGCTTTTTCAGAAGTGCACCACCCCGGTTATAAAACCAGAAAGAAAAGATCAGAAGTTTATTGAATTTTCCAATTTTGTCTTTTGTCGTCTTCGTGTAATACTCCCCACCAGACTGGATCTCTCCTTTTTCCCTGATCTGCCGGATCAGATCCAGCTCTGTCTCAATCCGTACCGGAAATTCCGTATACCCCATGCCGACGCAGTCCAGCTTATGCGCATCACTTCCTCCGGTTCCCGGTTTTCCATATTTTTCAGCAAGATACTTCGCCCCTTCATTGGACTGTGGCGGCTCACATGCATTGAAAGTCTCTATAAAATCAAATTTTTCAATCAACTCCGGAGATTTCTGCCATCTTTTCGTATTCGTAAAACTCAGATACTTTTCCCCACACGGATGTGCCGGTCCACAGATTCCTCCATTGTGATGCACAAAATCAATCAGCAGTGAAAGCGGAAGCCCTCTCAGCTCCAGAAGGCGCATCTTTACTCCCTGTGGCATAATGATCAGAATGTGTCCCGCATCCAGTGTATCATACTCTATTCCTTTCAATACGACAAAATCTTTGTATTTTCTCCCTTTGATCGTATTCTTCCAGTGCCGATATCCATTATAGGTGTCATGATCTGTAACCAGCATTCCGCCAATGCCTTTAGACTGCAGCTTTTTAATAAATTCTTCAATCGGCACTTTGCTGTCAATTGATCCTTCTCTTACATGACAATGCATATCTATCTTCATATTTTCATCTCCAGATCTTATATCGTTGATACTATTTTTATTATACCTCTTTTTTTATAACGCTGCAAGAAATACCGGTTTCTTCCAGCCATTCCTGATCAGATACAAAAAAGGATGTATCACATTCTGATACATCCTCTCATCCATCTTATCTATTCTTCATCCTCGTCATCATCATCATCCAGATCGATCAGCATGGTTCTTGCCATCTCTATTTCTTCTTCTTTTGATGTTTCTTTCTTGATCGCATTTGCTCTTCGAACCTGCTTCTTGTTGATCTCACTTGACTTCATGATAAACTGGATCACGATTCCGATAAATGTAATCCCAATCGAAATGATCCACATGAAAATCACATTTTTCAGACCTGCCAGATCATAGATCATCATTCCTGCTCCAAAACCGCCTGCTAATGCCGTCGCAATAATCACAAACGGTTCAAACCAGATCATCGCAAGGATTGCGAAAATCAGTCCGACTGCTCCGCAGACTGCCAGCATGATCCAGTTTCCCGCATTTGTAATCGCAAGTACTGTGCCAGCCATTCCCAGAAAGCATACCCAGAAAGCTCCGAATTTCTTAAATACACTGTTCAGTATTGCAAAAACCAAACCCGCAACTCCGGCTGCGATCAGTACCGGAACAACTTCCAGTCCCATAAGATATGTCACGGCAAATCCAAGCAATGCCCCTGCAACGAATCCAATCACTGCATTCCAGACACGGATCAGCTTCAAACCTAAAATTCCAATGAAAACTGATATAACAATTGATACCGCCGAAACAATCACGGCTTCTTTTCCTGCTATAAATACCGCACTGTTTCCCATGATATCCTTCAATACTATACCTATTGATTCCATCCTAATCTCTCCTCCTGTCGTACTTTCCTGTTGTTAAGTCAGACGCTTATTTTGATGAAGAGTCTGAAGATGTATCTGTATCTTCGGTCGTGCTCTTAACCGTTACGCCCTGATCAGCAAAACTGATCGTATTCCATACTTTTTTATGTACTTTAATATCCGTTTTCTTTTTCCATTTCTTACAAATTGACTGATACTGGTCACTCTTTCTCTGTGATACAATGGACTCTTTCTTGGTATCCGTTGCATCACGGTCAAGAAGGCTGACTACTTTTGCAACATAATAGCCATTGTCTGCTTCGATCACGTCTGTTACTTCGCCTTCTTTTAACTTATCAGCAGCTTTGATCAGATCTTCGTTTGGCGATGTCGTATCCGAGTCAAATGTCAGATCGGTGGCTGATGCACCTACTGCTGTTGCAAATACAGAAAAATCTTCTGCCGAAGCCGCATCTTTCTGGAAATCTTCTGCTTTCTTTTTCACTTCTGCTTTTTCGTCATCTGACATATCTGTCGATTTTCCATCACTGCCCGTTGTCTTTGTAGAGAACAGCACATACTGCATTTTCTTCTGTGCTGCTTCCTCATCGGATACATTCGTATCTACATCCGCAGTCATGGCAGTTTCCATCTTCTTCTGAAGTGTCAGAAGTTTCAGTACTTTCTTTACCGTCTTTTCATCGCCCGATACTGTATCTTTTGCAGCACTGTCATTGCTGTCAGTAAATTTCTTCGCAGCATCCTCGATGCTTTTTTCCTCATCATCACTTATCGAAACTTTATAATCATCCTTGTGCTCATCCAGAATATACATTTCTTCCAGAGAATCCATGATTGAATCCTTATAATTCTCTTCGTAAGTCTTTCCGTCTGTAACTTCTTTTCCCCAAAAATCATCTCCCAGATAACTGCTATATGTTGTTTCAAACTGCGCCTGCTGATATCTTGCAAAAAAGTTCGCCACATCTGCAGTCACTTTCTCATCTCCGACTTCTACCACTGTATCCTGTCCGTTAAACTTGCTTCCACATCCGTTTAAAGATGCAATGCAGGCAACTGCCAGTATACAGGCAACCACTCTTTTTTTCATTTATAAAATTTCCTCCTTGATCTTCTCTCCATTGTACACACTTCTTCACTATGCACTCGTATAGTATATCTTTTTTTTACCTTACTGGCAATCTTTTTCATAAAAAATACACATTATTCTTCGACAAGTCCCTGTATATCTTCGACAATTTTTCCTGCATTTTCAAGAATCTGCTCTGCTTTTTCTTTTTTATTTTTCCGAAGTTTACAATAAATAAAATATGGATTTTCTGCATCTGTCTTAAATGTCAGTTCTCCCTTATATTTTGCCAGCAGTTCCGGAATCTTTGCTACATTTACCCTTGCCTTCTCATACATGGTAAATTTGTATTCATCGCCTTTTTGCTCTACCGAAATTACATAAGCCGCATGTGCTTTCGCCTTCAGCTGCGCGATCATCAGAAGCTGCTGCACCTTGCGTGGCGGATCGCCGAAACGGTCAATCAGTTCTTCTAGCATATCTTCCTGTTCTTCTTCTGTCTCAATTGCTGCGATCCGTTTATAGATATCCAGCTTCTGATACTCATTCGGAATATAAGATGCCGGAATATAAGCATCAATATTCAGATCCACGGTTGTCGCATAGGTTTCTTCCGGGATCTCTCCCTTCAGGTGACGGACTGCCTCACTTAACATCTTACAGTAAAGATCGTATCCCACTGCATCCATATGTCCATGCTGTTCCTCCCCAAGCAGGTTTCCTGCCCCACGGATTTCCAGATCCCGCATGGCGATTTTTACACCAGAGCCAAGATCTGTAAACTCACGAATTGCCGAAAGACGTTTTTCTGCAACCTCCCGGAGCATTTTGTCTCTTCTGTACAAAAGAAATGCATATGCCATACGGTTCGATCTTCCAACTCTTCCACGTAGCTGATAAAGCTGGGAGAGTCCCATCCGATCTGCATCATGGATGATCATGGTATTGGCATTGGAAATGTCAAGACCGGTCTCGATGATCGTCGTCGATACCAGAACATCAATTTCTCCATTGATGAAATCGTACATAATATCTTCTAACTTGTGTTCCCGCATCTGCCCGTGTGCATATGCCACATTTGCATCCGGCACAAGTTTCTGGATCTTCGCTGCCATTTCAGCTATATCCTGGACACGGTTATAGACATAGTACACCTGTCCCTGGCGGGAAATTTCTCTTTCGATTGCCTCCCGGACCATCTCATCATTCTCCTCCATCACATAGGTCTGGATCGGCATCCGGTCAATTGGTGCTTCTTCCAGCACACTCATGTCACGGATTCCGATCAGACTCATATGAAGCGTTCGGGGAATCGGTGTTGCCGTAAGTGTCAGAACATCAATATTTTCCTTCAGCTTTTTGATCTTTTCTTTATGCTGTACTCCAAAACGCTGTTCCTCATCAATGATCAGAAGTCCCAGATCTTTAAATGCCACATCCTTACTCAATACCCGGTGGGTTCCGATGATGATATCAACCTGTCCCTTTTTCAAATCTTCGATCGTTTTTTTCTGTTGTGCAGGTGTGCGGAAACGGCATAACAGATCCACCCTTACCGGAAATTCTTTCATCCGTTGCACAAAAGTGTTGTAATGCTGCTGTGCAAGAATCGTAGTAGGGACCAGATAGACAACCTGCTTGTTCTCCTGCACTGCCTTGAATGCTGCCCGGATTGCAATCTCTGTCTTTCCAAATCCCACATCCCCACAGATCAGACGGTCCATGATCTTTGGACTTTCCATATCCCGTTTTGTTGCCTCGATTGCAAGCTGTTGATCCTCCGTTTCCTCAAACGGAAACATTTCTTCAAATTCTTTCTGCCAGACCGTATCCTTTTCATAGACAAATCCTTCTTTGGACTGCCGTACTGCATAGAGTTCCACCAGATCTTTGGCAATCTGCCAGACTGCTGTCTTTACCTTGCTCTTCGTGCGATGCCATTCCTGTCCTCCAAGTTTGTTAAGTTTCGGCTTTTTAGCATCTGCACTGGCATACTTCTGGATCTGGTCAAGCTGTGTGGCAAGAATATAAAGATTTCCACCATCAGCATACGAAATCTTCATATAATCCTTTGTCACCTTATCAACTTCTATCTTTTCAATTCCCCGGTAGATTCCAAGTCCATGATTCTCATGCACTACATAGTCTCCCGGTTTCAGATCCGAAAAACTGCTTATTTTCTGTCCATCATAACTTTTTCGTTTCTTTTTCTTCTTTGTCTTTCCAAAAATATCTGACTCAGATATGACAATAAATTTAATCATCGGATACTCGTATCCGACTTCTATATGCCCGTAGCATACCATGATCTCCCCTGGATTCACTTCTCGTTCCTGATCCTCACTGTAAAAACTGCTCAGATCATAATCACGTAGATCCTCTGCCAGACGTTTTGCCCTTGTTCTGGACCCAGAAATCAGAACCGCCCGGTATCCGTTCCTTTTCAGTCTTTTGAGATCCTGTGTCAGCATCTCAAAGCTGCTGTTATACGGGTTAACGCTTTTTGCCTGGATCCCAAACCGCTTTTTCACAAAAAATGGCTTACATTTCATTTCCAGAGCACACATCCCGATCATACAGAATTTGTTCAGAAATTTTATAATTTCATCAGTCGTAAAAAATTCCGGAGCTTCTTCCATTTCCCCGGTCCTTTCCATTTCTTCTGCACGGTTCTCTCTCGCTTTTTCCACTTCATTTTCTGCCAGACGCCCTTTTTCCAGAAGCCTTGCTGGTTCATCCAGGAACACCAGTGTGTCCTTCGGATCAAAGTAGTTGATAAAAGAAACTTTCCGATCACTTCCCAGTCTGTCATCTGCCGGATAGATAACGATCTGTTCCAGATTCTCTACAGATCTCTGGCTGTCCACGTCAAAAGTCCGTATTGAATCCACTTCATCTCCCCAGAATTCAATACGGATCGGCAATTCCTCGGTAAGTGGGTAAATATCAATGATTCCACCACGAACTGCAAACTGCCCCGGACCATCCACCTGGGCTTCCCTGTCATATCCAAGTTTTATGATCTTCTCCTTCAGCGATTCAAATTCCAGCGCCTCCCCATTGGAAATGGTCAGAATGTCCCCTTTTATTTCTGCTTCCGATGGCAGTTCATCCATGAATCCGTCAATCGTTGTAATGACCGTAACCTGGCTTTTTGCCTCCATCATCATCTGCAAGGTTTCCATCCGCTGTTTGACCAGCTGTTTTCCGTGGATATCTGCCTGATAAAAAAGGAGATCCTTTGCCGGATAATAGCTGGTATTTTCATTTAAAAAACGATATTCTTCGTATAATTTTTTTGCTTTATCTTCACTGGAAAGAACGATCAATGTATGCCCATAACCTTTTCCAAGCGCATACATCAAATGCGTTTTCTGTGATGTCACACACCCGGAAAGAAGCAACATGCCCGGTTCCCGTCCACGCTCTTCACAGATTTCTTCAATCTCTGCCAGTTCAGATAAAGGAGCCGTAAGTGCATGCATCGCTTTTTGCCTCCTCTTATTCTTTCTTTTTCTGGTTATATTCGTTCATTGCCTGATCGATTGCTCCCTGCATGATCAGAGCAGAAGCTTCACAGGCAAGATCATATCCTTCTTCCATAAGTACACGGTCCTCCTTGGAAAATTTTCCAAGAACATAATCAGCAAGATCATATCCTTTCGGTTTTTCTCCCACGCCTACCTTGATCCGTGGAAACACACTAGTTCCAAGATTGGCAATGATATTTTTGATTCCGTTATGTCCACCGGCACTTCCTTTTCTGCGGATCCTGAGTTGTCCGACTTCCAGACTGATATCATCATAAATTACAAGAAGTTCTTCTTCCGGATCGATCTTGTAATATTCCACCAGACTACGGATACTCTCTCCACTCAGGTTCATATAAGTCTGCGGCTTCACAAGAAGCACTTTCTGTCCCTCGATCACTCCTTTTCCGATGAGGGCACGGTGTTTTTTAGTATCGACTGCTATCTGGTATTTCTCCGCCAGGCGGTCCACCACATCAAATCCAACATTATGTCTTGTCCCCTGATACTTTTCATCCGGGTTTCCAAGTCCTGCAATTATAAACATTCTATTCACCTCTGCTTTTTCTCTTTCCTGATTCTACTAAATCCTTTCTCTTTTGTCACGCATTTCTCATGCATAAACTATTTTTTCTTTTCATATAGTTTATTAAGCGGCATAACCTGCCGAAATTCCATACTGCCTAAGGAGGTTCTTTATGAATTCCAAAACAAAAATCATCGTACTTCACATGAAAGAAATTATCTATACTGTTATTTTTGCCACTTTAGGTATTCTCATCCTCTGCCTTTTATTCTTTATGTTCTCCGGAGACCGGCATTCCTCTGTATCCGACAAAAAATATACTCCCGGCGTTTATACCTCTTCTTTTACACTCGGAAATGAAGATCTGGAACTGGAAGTTTCTGTCTCTGACACCTCTATCAATTCCATCCGCATTTCCAATCTAAGTGAGACGGTAACTGCCATGTATCCTCTTCTTCAGCCATCTCTTGAGAATCTGGCTGACCAGATCTGTAAATCCCAGTCCCTTGATCATCTTACGCTTTCAAGTGACAGTCCCTATACTTCTCAGCTTCTTCTCAACACCATCCGTGATGCGCTCAAAAAAGCTGCGGCAACCAACTGATGCCGCAGCTCTTTTCCTTTTATTAACCTTCCACGATCAGATACTGTCCGTTCGGAAGTGCGAATACTTCTGAAGCCTCTTCCAGCTCTTCATCACTCATACCACTGATGTCCGCTCCGCTTTCATCCAGATAATCTCTCACATCCTTGATAGAATCTACAACAACCGCCATACAGTCTTCCAAAAACGCTTCTGCCTCTTCCAGTGTCTCTGCAACCGGCTCATCAAAAAGCTGTGACTGCATATTCAGGAATGTCTGCAGACATTCTTCATCATACTCATACATACAGGCAACCCTCCCTTATCTTTCTCACAGAAAAATTTTCTCATCTGAACTATAAATAGTTAAGCAATTCTTCAGCATGTGCAATTGTTGCATCTGCTCCTGTCTCCACAAGAAGTTCTTTGGTCCGGAATCCCCATTCTGCTCCGACTGTAAACATACCGGCAGCCTTCCCTGTCTTCATATCTACATCCGAGTCTCCTATGTATATTCCTTCTTCCGGCGATACCCCTAATTTATCAAGTATCCACAGAAGTCCTTCCGGATCCGGTTTCTTCGGAAATTCACCCGACTGCCCCTGAATATGGTCAAAATATCCTTTTCCAAATGTACTTTCCACTACATCGATCGCCTGCAAATGTGGTTTGTTGGAAAATACTGCAATCTTTATTCCCTTCTTCTTCAGTGAATCTAACATCTGAACAACGCCATCATAAGGACGTACATGGTACATACAATTTTCTCCAAAGATTCTGCTGTACACTTCCATACCTTCTTCAATCCTCTTAAGCTCTGTGTCTCCGGACGCACGAAGTGCACGTTCCATAAGGCATCTGGCTCCATCCCCAACGAAGCTTCGGCACTGATCTTTGGTAATCGTCTCAAGTCCCATTTCTTCTAACGTCTTATTCGTTGAATAAGTCAGCGAATCCAGCGTATTTGTCAAAGTTCCATCCAAGTCAAAAATACACGCTTTATACATTGCTGTTCTCCTGTTCTTCTGTTCTATGATTATAATAGTATGAACCTTGACAAATTTCAACTGGAAATCTCTATTTTTCTATTCACTTCGCAGATATTGTCGCATAGCCCTGAGTGCATTCTTTTCCAGGCGGCTTACCTGTGCCTGTGAGATTCCGATTTCTTCTGCTACCTCCATCTGCGTTTTTCCTTCAAAAAAACGAAGTCTGATAATATACTTCTCCCTTTTTCCGAGTCGGTCCATTGCCGCCTGAAGGGACAGCTTCTCCACCCATCTGTCTTCTTTGTTCCTTTTGTCACTGATCTGGTCCATCACATACATAGCATCTCCATTGTCATTATATACCGGCTCATTTAAGCTGACCGGCATCTGGATCGCATCCAGCGCATAGACGATCTCTTCCTTTGCGATCCCGATTTCCTCTGCAATTTCCTGAACAGTAGGTTCTTTCTGGTTTACTTTGACATAATTTTCTTTCGCGTAAATGGCTTTATATGCCGTATCACGAAGTGACCTGCTAACACGGATCGAATTATTGTCCCGGATGAACCTCCGGATTTCTCCAATGATCATCGGTACCGCATAAGTTGAAAATTTTACTTCCAGCTCCGGATTGAAATTATTGATTGCCTTGATCAGTCCGATGCACCCGATCTGAAACAGATCATCCGGATTTTCACTGCTTCCCGAAAAGCGTTTGATCACACTGAGTACCAGACGCAGATTTCCTTTGATATACTGTTCTTTTGCCTCCTCATCCCCCGCTTTGATCTTCTCAAAAAGCACCTCTTTTTCCCCGTCGCTAAGCAGGGGAAGCTTTGCTGTATTTACACCACAGATTTCTACTTTATTAAGTACCATCTCAATAAACCTCCAAATCTTTACTGGTATAAATTTTTCTCAAAACTGTTTTTATTTATTCGATTCCCACTAAAATATTAAAAATATCGCTCCTTGACTTTTTCCGCACTCTTCTGAAAGAATATACATCTTAGTAATATTGTCTGATTTTCTATCATTTTTCTTTAAATTATAGTATAATATACTAAAATAATTTTTACGCAAAGGGGTTGAGTATATGAAACTTACTTTTATCGGTGCCGCCCATGAAGTAACTGGAAGCTGCCATTATCTTGAAGCATGCGGAAAACATATTCTAATAGACTGTGGACTGGAACAAGGACCTGATCTGTATGAGAATCAGGAAATCCCGATCAATCCTTCCATGATCGACTATATCCTCTTAACGCATGCACACATTGACCATTCCGGCAAGATTCCTCTGCTTGTAAAAAATGGTTTTAAAGGAGAAATCATCTGTACATTCGCCACCTCTGATCTGTGCAGCATTATGCTCCGTGACAGTGCACATATCCAGGAATCCGAAGCAGAATGGCGAAACCGGAAGGCACTTCGTTCCGGTGCTCCGCTTTACGAACCACTTTATACTGTACAGGACGCCATGAATGCAGTTGCACTTCTTGCGCCGATCGATTATAACCAGACGATCCAGCTCTGTGAAGGAATCGAACTCCGCTTCACAGATGTCGGTCATCTGCTTGGTTCTTCCTGCATTGAAGTCTGGATCACAGAAGGCGGTGTAAGCAAAAAAATCGTATTTTCCGGAGATGTCGGAAATATTGACCAGCCGATCATCAAAGATCCGCAGCATGTGGATGCAGCCGATTATCTTGTCATCGAATCCACCTACGGAAACCGGGTCCATTCTACTGTAAAACCGGATTATATTAAGGATCTTACCAGAGTCCTGCGCGAAACCTTTGCCAAAGGTGGAAATGTAGTCATTCCATCTTTCGCAGTAGGAAGAACCCAGGAGCTTTTATACTTTATCCGTGAGATCAAAGAAAATAATCTTTTGCCGGAATATCAGAATTTTGAAGTTTATGTAGACAGTCCTCTGGCGATCGAAGCAACCAACGTTTTCCAGAAAAATGTACAGTCCTGCTTTGATGAGGATGCAATGGCTCTGATAAGTAAAGGAATCAACCCTCTTCTTTTCCAGGGACTGAAAACCACGATCACCAGTGAAGAATCTAAAATGATCAACTTCAATGACAAACCAAAAGTAATCATCTCTGCTTCCGGAATGTGTGAAGCCGGCCGTATCCGCCATCATCTGAAACACAATCTCTGGAGAAAAGAATGTACGATCCTCTTCGTAGGCTATCAGGCAGTTGGCACTCTTGGCCGCAAGCTTGTCGAAAGCAAACCGGAATCAGTCCGGCTCTTTGGCGAAAATGTAGAGGTTAATGCCCATATTGAAGTCCTTGCAGGGATCAGCGGACATGCCGATATGAATGGTCTTCTGAACTGGATTGATGGATTCAAAGAGAAACCATCCCACATCTTTGTTGTACATGGAGAGGATTCGGTTACAGATTCTTTCGCTGCTACCATCACAGACCGTTTCGGCATTCCGGCATTTGCACCATACTCCGGAGGCTGTGTTGATCTCGCAACCGATACCATCCTTTCTGAAGGTATCAGGCTTCCGAAAAAAGCAGTTGAAAAGCCGGCCAAAGCGCGTGCTCTTACTGCATTCAACCGCGTGGTTGCGGCAGCCAAACACCTCATGGATGTTGTGCTTAAAAATGAAGGTCTTGCAAACAAAGATCTTGCAAAATTCGAGTCACAGATCCAGAATCTTGCTGACAAATGGGATCGTGACGACAGATAAATACCGATCTTATCTTTCCAGAGACCGGCTTCCGACAAGGAACGCCGGTCTTTTCCTGTCTTTTTCGACAATTCTTTAAAAAAATCCAGCATTTCAGCATGTCGAATAAAATTATTCTGTTTTTCCCATCTTCTGACAAAATCTGAAACACATCTTTTCTATAATAAAGCATGCTTAAGTACCAAATCTATTTAGCAGCTAAAGAGAAAGAAGGATAAGACTATGCAGTATGAAGTATATCTGGATGTATTGTTTCTGGAAAATATGATGATGGATTTTCTGATTCTTCTGGCAGTAAAAAAAGTATTTCCATGTTCTGCCACTTATGGAAGTCTTCTTGCCGGTTCCTTTACCGGTTCACTACTGACCTGTGCCATTTTATTTTTTCCATGCCCGGTATGGACCCGCTATATCCTGCTGTTTTTCCTGGTAAATTCCTGTATGACAGTGATCGGATTGAAAATCCGGACATTTCCCGTTTTTTTCAAAGCATGGATTCTGCTCTATCTTGCAAGCTTTCTTCTTGGAGGTATCATGAGTTGGCTCCGTCTTTATTTTGGAAAATTTTTCCGGATCATATCTTTTCTTTTCACCCTTGGCATCTGTGGTTTTTTTCTTTTATATCATGGACTTTTGTTTCTAAAGAAACTATGGAAATCACAAGATCATAGTTTTGATGTGATTTTAACTGTAAATGGAAAAGATTTTCATCTGAAAGCCTTTCTGGACAGTGGTAATCATCTTTCTGATCCACTGACCGGAAAGCCGGTTCATATTATCAGCAAAGACGCCTGTCAGAAGATTTCTTCCCAAATCTCACCTGGAAGACTCCGGTACATCCCGTACCGGACTATACAGAAGACGACCAGTATTCTTCCTGTTTTTTCTGTCAAGAAGATGAGAATAACAGGAGAATCTGAATTTTTGATCCAATCTCCACTGATCGGTATTTCCGAACAGAAGAATTTTGGAAACGGAAAATATGAAATGCTATTGCATCCTGAAGATTGTTAGGAGGATTATAATGATGATAAAAGTTGCTGTTTCAGATTGTTTTAAATTGAAAATGATTCCCTCTTTCCGCAGTGTTTTCTTCCCGGAAAAGCAGGAAATCCATTACATAGGAGGGACAGATATCCTGCCGCTCCCACTTAGCAGTGAAGAAGAAGGTCATGCCATTTCCCTTCTCGGAGGCGGGCAGGATGAAGAAGGAAAAAAGCTTCTTATTGAACATAACCTGCGTCTGGTTGTATATATAGCGAAAAAATTTGACAACACCGGTGTAGGCGTAGAAGATCTGATCTCCATCGGCACGATTGGACTGATCAAAGCAATCAATACCTTCAATCCAGAGAAAAATATCAAACTTGCCACCTATGCCTCCCGTTGTATTGAAAATGAGATCCTCATGTATCTGCGCCGGAATAACAAGACCAAACTGGAGGTCTCCATCGATGAACCGCTCAATGTTGACTGGGATGGAAATGAGCTTCTTCTCTCCGATATTCTTGGAACTGAAGAAGATACCATTTATCGTGATATGGAAACCGAAGCAGAACACAAACTTCTTGGGAAAGCAATCGGACGGCTTTCAAACAGGGAACGGGTAATCGTGCAGATGCGATTCGGACTCGGAACCCCCGACGGGGAAGAAAAAACGCAGAAAGAAGTGGCCGATCTTCTTGGAATCTCCCAGTCTTACATATCAAGACTTGAAAAGAAAATTATGCAGAGACTGCGACGCGAAATGGTACGCTATGAACAGTAAACTATGAAAAACAGGGAAACAGTAATTTCTTACTGCTTCCCTGTTATTTCATTCTTATTTCTTAAAGAAATCCGGAATCTTGATAGATTGCTCTTTCACCTTGCTCTGTGGAGTTCTTGCACTCTGAAGCGGTGGTACCTGTGTAGTCTGCTGCTGTACCGGTCTGCCTCCATATACCGGTCTTTCTACATTGCTGTATTCTCCCGGATTAAACTGTGGACGTGAAATATTGCTTGTTCCCATTCCAGATCCACCGTTCATCATAGCTGCTTTATGTTCCAGTCTTGACTGAAGCTTGCTCTGTGTTCCACCTACATTGTGAAGACCTGTTGCGATAACTGTGATAGTTGCTTCATCTGACTTGGAATCATCATACATTGCACCGAAGATGATGTTTGCATCTTCACCTGCAAGATCCTGTACATATTCTGCTGCATCACTCGCATCCATAAGTGTGATGTCACCTGAAATGTTGATGATAACGTGAGATGCACCTGCGATGGTTGTCTCAAGCAGAGGGCTGGCAACTGCCTGCTTAACTGCTTCAAGAGCCTTGTCATCACCTTTGCCCTGTCCGATACCGATATGAGCAATTCCTTTATCTGTCATAACTGTCTGTACATCGGCAAAGTCAAGGTTGATCAGTGAAGGTACATTGATCAGGTCTGTGATACCCTGGATACCCTGCTGAAGAACTTCATCAGCTTTCTTAAGTGCTTCCGGCATAGTTGTTCTTCTGTCTACAATTTCAAGAAGCTTATCATTCGGGATAACGATAAGTGTATCTACATTTTCTTTTAATTTTTCGATTCCGGCAAGAGCGTTGTTCATTCTTGTCTTGGATTCGAATTTGAAAGGCTTGGTTACAACGCCAACAGTAAGTGCTCCCTGCTCTTTGGCAATACGCGCAACAACAGGAGTTGCTCCTGTTCCTGTTCCGCCACCCATACCACAGGTAACAAATACCATATCAGCTCCCTTGAGTGCTGACTGGATCTCTTCGGCACTTTCCTCAGCTGCTTTTTCACCGATCTCCGGTTTAGCCCCTGCACCAAGACCCTTTGTAAGCTTGTCTCCGATCTGCATAAGAGTCGGAGCTTTACATAACTGAAGAGCCTGTTTATCTGTATTGATTGCGATAAATTCAACACCTGCAATCTGTTCATCGATCATGCGGTTAACTGCATTGTTTCCGCCGCCACCTACACCGACTACAATTATTTTAGCTGCTGCTTCTGATTCATTTGTTTTAATTTCTAACAAGAGTTTCTCCTCCTTCGTCACCTTATTATATTATACACCCTAAATGTCAATATGCGCTTAGTTATACATAAGACTATAATATATTTTTTTCCGAAAAATATCAATAGAATTTTGTATATTTTCCTATTTTTTTATTCACTTGACACAGATTATGTTCCAAGGTCCGGAATCACATCTTTTTCGAAGGTAATTGTAATATTATCTGTGTTAAAATTTTCCAGATACAGGGTTCCTCCCTGATCTCCCAGCTTCTCAAGGATCGGCGATATCTGCATGATCCGTTCTTCCAGATTCGTGTGCCCGACATTGACACATTTGTTTCCAAAAAAAAGATACAGATCTGAACCGGAACAAACAATCTTATCCGGCGCGAGATCACATTTTTTCAGTGTCATCGTCATATCCAGAAGGTTCCCAAATGCTTTTTTGTTCGCCTTGCTGACCGGAAGTTCTTTGTAAAGCTGTACTTTCTTTACTTCCAGCCCTTCAATGCACGGGATTCCATCCCACAGCTCCTTTGTCTTTGCAAGTACGATACCATCCTTGTCAAAATAAATACATTCATCACCTGACACGATATAACCGGCCACACGCTTCTCTTTGATCGTCACCTTCACAGTCCACGGATTCTTCATCGTCACATTTGCCTCTTCCATTGCCGGAAGCAGCTCGTGATTCATCAGGTGGTTCCTGATCATCACATACAGAGAATTGGAAGACCAATTATCATCCTGCACCCAGTCTGCAATCTCCTGTCTGCTAAGATACTGATTTCCTGATACTTCAATTTTCCGCACTTGAAAGAGTAAAAGAAACGTAATCATAGCTATGCAAACCAAAATAATGACCAGAATGGCTTTCATGGCAGCCTGCTTTATGATTCTCTTTTTCCTTTCTTTCTGTATCATCCCATCAGGCATCTTCCTCCTTCCGTCTTTTGTATATCTCCTGTTTAGTCTACCACTTGTGACACACTTAGCACAAGTCCCATTTCAATTAAAAGAAACATCACCGATGTTCCTCCATAACTGATAAAAGGAAGTGTAATCCCCGTATTCGGAATTGTGTTCGTCACAACTGCAATATTTAAAATAACCTGAATCATCATATGTGCCATCGCTCCGGTCGCGATCAGCGCACCAAAAAGATCCCTGCTTCCAGATGCGATCAGGAAAAAGCGCCAGATCAGAAGCAGAAACAGAAAAACGATAATCCCAGCACCTGCGAGTCCAAGCTCTTCACAAATAATTGAAAAGATCATATCATTCTGTGCCTCAGGTACAAATCCCAGCTTCTGTACACTGTTTCCGATCCCGACTCCGAATACTCCTCCGGATCCAATCGCGTAAAGCCCCTGCAGGGTCTGATAACCCTTTTCATATTTTTCCGGATTTCTCCAGATAGCAAGCCGTTCCAGCCGATAGCTTTCAAGGGCAAGAAAAATCCCCATAAAGCAGGCGCCTGCGATTCCCATCAAGGCAAATTGCGCATACTTCGGGCTTGCCACAAAGATCAGGATCACACCGATTCCCAGAATAATGATCGCCGTGCTTAAATTACTCGCTCCCACAAGTCCCACGATTGGAAGGATCCAGAACATGATCCTGCAAAGTGTCCACATTTTTCCGATTGTTTTTACGTTCTTCGTCACAAGATCCGCCAGAAAAAGAATCAGTGCAACTTTCGCAAATTCTGATGGCTGAAAAGAAAACGGGCCCAAAGCTAACCATCTTTTGGACCCGTTAATTTCTCTGCCAAACAACATGACCGCAACCGAAAGTGCAACTGCTGCCAGATAACCAAATACTGCCAGTCTCTGCCAGATGTGGTAATCCATCCCTGCCACGAACAGCATCAGTACAATTCCAAGCACCGTCGCAAACGCCTGCTTTTTCAGATAGTAAAAGGAATCATGAAATTTCACCTGCCCGTTATATGCACTGGTACTGTATAAGATCACCAGTCCAATCACAACCAGGAGAACAACAATCAACAGAAGCGTGTAATCCATACGCCCCTTTTTCCCTTTTTCCTCCACTTTGTTTCACGCCCTTTGATACAGATTATATGAAATTATTTTATTTCTTTTATAATGCATTCACGTATTTTTTGAATTCTTCCCCACGCACTTCATAGTTCGGGAACATTCCCCAGCTTGCACATGCCGGTGACAGCAGAACTGCATCTCCGGGTCTTGCAAGCTCCACACAGGTATCGAGTGCTTCTTCGAAAGTATCTTTTAAAATACAGTCATGAAATCCGCACTCTGCTGCTTCTTTCTGAATCTGCTCTTTTGTAGCACCGATCAGTACCAGATAGCGGACTTTTCCATCAAAGCTCTGGATCCATTCATGGAAATCGGACTGTTTATCATATCCACCACCGATCAGGATCGTCGGGCGGTTCATTGCCTGGATTCCCTTGATCGCCGCATCCGGATTCGTTCCTTTAGAGTCATTGTAATAGACAACCCCGTTCTTCTCTGCCACATATTCAATACGATGTTCAACCCCCTTAAATGCAAGTACAGACTTACGGATCACATCCAGATCTACACCGTAAGCTGCTGCCATTGCAACCGCTGCCATAACATTCTCATAATTGTGGACGCCAAGGATCTGTAATTCGCCGGTCTTGCAGATGACCGTTCCTTCTTTCTCCTTTTCCGGTTTGTATACAATGTCTTCTCCGTCAAGATAAATGCCCTGTTCCAGTTTATGCTTACTGCTGAAAAATAGAACACTTGCCTGAAATTCATCTGCCATCTTTCTTGTCTCTTCATCTTCATAATTGAGAACACAGATATCTTCTGGTGTCTGATTCTTCGCAATATTCATCTTTGCACGAATATATGCTTCCATCGTATGATGGCGGTTCAGATGATCCGGTGTGATATTAAGAACTGCACTTACCTTTGGATGGAAGGTATGAATACTCTCCAGTTGGAAGCTTGAGAGTTCTGCCACGATCACAGAATCTTCTCTGGTATCTGCTGCGGCATTCGTATATGGTGTACCGATATTTCCCACAACAAAAACGCTGTCACGGGCATTTTTCATAATCTCGCCTAAAAGAGAGGTTGTTGTCGTTTTCCCATTGGTTCCGGTAATTCCAAGCACATCTCCTTTTCCGCATACATAGGCAAGCTCAATCTCGCCCCAGACAGGAATTCCTTTTTCTTTCATAGCCAGAACAACCGGCAGATCAGTCGGCACCCCCGGACTCATTACAACCAGATCAAGACTTCCCATCTCCTCTTCTGGAAAAGCTCCGAGAACAACGCGGACTTTGCTTCCCTCACCAAGCTGTGCTTTCATTGCCTCGGCATCTTTTTTATCATTTCCATCATACAGAATTACCTCTGCCCCTTCTTTTTCCAGTAATCCGCAGGATCCGATCCCACTGATCCCCGCACCGAATACCAACACTTTCTTTCCTTGTAAATCCATTTTTGTAAGCCTCCTATAATGCCAGCAGTGCAACCAGGCACAGAATTGCAGTTACAATTGAAAATACTGCAACCACCCGTGTCTCGCTCCATCCACACAGCTCAAAATGATGGTGGATCGGCGCCATTTTAAAGAAACGCTTTCCGCCTGTTTTCTTAAAATATGTTACCTGGATCATAACTGATAAAACTTCTACCAGATAGATCAATCCTACGATGATAATGAATAATGGCATCTGGAGCATGTATGCTGTCGAAGCAACAAATCCCCCAAGAGCCAGTGATCCGGTGTCGCCCATAAATACGCTTGCCGGATAAACGTTGAATAATAAGAATCCCAGCAGCGCACCTACCACTGCACAGGTAATCGGTTCGATCCCACTCTTTGTTCCGATCGCAACAACTGTAAAGAAGGTTGCCACAAGAACTGTTACACTGGATGCAAGCCCGTCCAGTCCATCTGTAAAATTCACACCATTGACGGTACCGATCACTGCAATAAAAAGTACCGGAATGGCAAACCAGCCGATGTTCAGATATTTCCCACCTGAAAACGGTATCAGCATGGTAAGCGGTATCTTTGCCACTTTCACGATGTAAAATGCAAAAATCGCTGTAATCACGATCTGGAGTGCCATCTTCTGCATCGGCATCAGTCCATCTGATCTGTGAAGAACAACTTTCAGATAATCATCCAGGAACCCGACCAGTCCGAATCCAATCGTTACAAAAAGTACCGGAATCACCTTCGGATACTCTCTTACATAGATCAGCGAAGTGACCGCAATCGCAAACAAGATCATCACGCCTCCCATCGTCGGCGTTCCGGCTTTTTTAAGATGCGACTTCACCCCGTCTTCTCTCTCTGTCTGATCCATCTTGAGTCTTCTTAAAACAGGAATTACCACCGGTCCTGCTGCCACACTGAGAACAAACGCGATCAGCACCGGTATGACCATTGTAAAATCCATAATACACCTCTGTCTTTCTTTTGTTTTCAAAATCAGCCCTTACCTTAAAGGCACAGATTCTACGCTTTAGTATAATGTATCTGCCCTGTTTTTTCAACTGCTTCACGGGTTTTCTTCCCGTTCGATTCCAAGATAGGGAAGAATATTGTCGAAAATATCGCGCACAACCGGAGCTGCTATCGTCCCGCCATAATAGATACCCTGTGGGTTGTAAATAATTGCCATTGCTGCTACCTGCGGATCATCTGCAGGTGCAAATCCAATAAAAGATCCTATATAACGGTTCGCACTTCTTGGCAGCGTCTGGCTGGTCGCTGTCTTTCCTCCGATCCGGTATCCTTCGATCTGTGCTTTTTTTCCTCCTCCCTCGGACACAACCGTTTCCAGTATCTTTCTCATCTTTTCTGACATTTCTTTAGAAAGAATCCGTTTTCTTTTTTCATAAGAAATCGTTTCTTCTTTCTCTCCACTTTCCGCATCATAAACGGCGACGCCAAAATGAGGAGTGATCCTTTTTCCCCCATTTACCAGAGAACATACTGTTGTTGCCATCTGCATCGGTGTCACCTGAAAAGACTGTCCAAACGACATCGTTGCCAGCTCTACCTGCCCTACATTTTCCTTCTTGTGCATAATCGTTGCAGCCTCTCCCGGAAGATCTACACCTGTCTTCCCCATCAATCCGAATTTTTCAAAATATTTATAAAAATTCTCTGTTCCAAGCCGCATCCCTACTTCAATAAAAACCGGATTACAGGAATTCTGCACCCCCTGTACAAACGTCTCGGATCCATGTCCAGTCGTCCTCGCACACCGGATCCGGCGGTCTTCCACAAGCTTGTATCCAGGACAGTAAAAAGTATCTTCTTCTTTGACCACTCCCTCTTCCAACGCCGCCGAAGCAGTAAATACCTTAAAGATCGATCCTGGTTCATAAGTATCATTGATACTCCTGTTCCGCCACATCTGATTCAGCATTGTCTGTTTTTCTTCATCATTCAAAGCGGTATCTGTTCCCTCCGGTAATGTAAACGGGGCATTCAGATCAAACTCTGGAGCATTGACGCAGGCATAGATTTCCCCTGTTTTTGGATTCAGGATCAAAATCACAACTGCATCTGCCTGTTTTTCTTCCATTACTTTTTCCGCAGCCTGCTGTGCATATTCCTGGATATTATAGTCCAGGCTTACCTGCAGAGTGTCTCCGGAAACCGGTTCTACTCTGTCTTCCAGCGTATCTGCAAGCTCAATCCCTCTGGCATCAGTTGTTGTCAGAATCATTCCGTTCACACCTTTCAGATAATTTTCATATTTTACTTCCAGTCCAATGATTCCCTGATTGTCTCCACCGGTAAATCCAAGAATCTTTGAAGCCAGATTGCCATACGGATAGTACCGTTTAAAATCCTCATCTACCTTCACCCCGTCCAGTTCATATGCACGAATCCGGTCCCCGGTCTCTTTCTCCACATTTGTCTTTATTTTTTCCCTGGAAGAAACTTTTTCGATTCTTTTCCGAATCATTTCTTTCTCTATTCCCAGCTCATCGGCAAGAACCTGGATCACTCTCTCCGGATCTGTTATCTGACTATGGATAACAGATATGGTACACACCGCTTTATTGGTCGCAAGGACTTTGCCATTTCTGTCAATGATCTCTCCCCTTGCCGCCTTGATCTCCCTCTCTCTTTCGTGCAGCGTTTTTGCTTTCTGTTGATAATACGCAGCATCAAATATCATCAAATACACCAGTCTTGCGATCAGAAAAAAAATCATCAGAAGCGCGCTTAAAAATACTACCAGCATTTTCTTTTTATTATAAGTCTTATTCCGCATAAAAACCCCGAAAAACAGATTCTTACTATTACTGTATGATCTGTCTTCCGGGGTTATACCCAAATTACTCAGCCGGAGCCTTTGTAATATTCAAATACGGAAATGCTTCTGCCATAATATCAGAAGCGAGCTGCGAGATCAGGCTGCTGGTCGCTGACTGATCCGGAGCATTCGGTTCATCGATGACTACATAAATCATAATTTCCGGATTCTCCTGCGGTGCATATCCGATAAAGGATACCACATTCTTATTCTCTCCACGGGGCAATTTTTCCGCTGTACCGGTCTTACCACCGATATCATAACCTTCTACCTGTGCATATCTACCACTACCGTTCTGAACAACACTGTACATATAACTTTTTAGTTTATCAGAAGTTTCTTTAGAAATTGTCTTCTTCTCCAACACCGGATCAATAGTCTGGATCACATTTCCGTTCTCATCCTGAATGGCTTTTACAAGATGCGGTTCATAATAATCGCCACCATTGATCAGAGAACAGAATCCTGTCGCAAGTTGAAGCATAGTTACGTTAAAATTCTGTCCGAAAGAGTTGGTTGCAAGATCCGTTTTGATCATTCCATCCGGTGACTGCAAAATACCAACCGCCTCACCCGGAAGATCAATTCCCGTATACTGACCGAATCCAAAAATACTCTGGTACTTACAGAATTCTTCCGGTCCGATTGCCAGACCAATCTGCATCAGGGCAACGTTACATGAATTTTCCATAACCTGTGTCAGATTCTGCTGCCCGTGTCCACCATTATCATAAGAGATACATTTAATCTCCCATTCATCGATCTGAAGGGAACCACCGCAGTAATAGGTCTCATCGCCTTTCAGTGCACCAATCTCCAGACCTGTTGCAACCGTAAATGGTTTGATCGTAGATCCCGGCTCAAAAGTATCGCTCACGCAGAAGTTTCTCCAGAGTTCATTCAGAGCATCGATCTTATCGTCACTGCTCATTCCGGTTATTTCTTCCTCTGTATAATACTTGGATAGATCTCTCGGATTATTCAGATCATAGGTAGGTGAGGAAGCCATTGCCAGAACTTCTCCGGTATTCGGGTTCATCATGATCACAGCTCCGTTTTTAAATCCCATCCCCTCCTGCGCTTCATCTGTGTGCGCCTGGTTAAACTCTTCCAGATGTTTTTCCACGATAGACTGCAGGTTCGCATCAATCGTTGTTACGATCGTATTTCCATTTATCGGCTCTTTCACCGTGTTTTCAATTGCCGAGTCTTCATTCTGATAACCATATCTGCGTCCATCCGTTCCATTCAACGTTGAATTATAGGATGCTTCCAGTCCGCTTGCTCCCACATTCCCCGATACGCTGAATCCCAGGACATCGCAGGCAAGTGTATTATATGGATATTTTCTGACATAATCCTCTTCCAGCCAGACTCCTTTGATCTTGGAATTTTTCTTCTCTGCCGCTTCAAATGCCTTCGCATCATCGTAGGAAATTCCTTTTTTCAGAATATTGTACCGACTGTCCGGACTGTCCGCGATAATTGCATCCACTGCCGATGCCTTGATCTGAAAATAACTTTTCAGCGCTTTTTTCGTAGCTGCTATGTTTTCAGCTTTTTTTGTCTCGTCTGAAAGTAAGACCTTTGCATCCAGAATCACATTGTATACACGCTCACTTGTCGCAAGCTTTGTGCCGTTTGTGTCTACAATATCTCCACGCTTGAACGGAATCGACCGACTCATATACTGCTGCTGATCCAGTACTGTCTTGGTATAATCTTCTCCTGACGAGGCATTGATATAGGTAATTCTTCCGACAAGAATAACAAAAGCCAGTAATATCGCTATAAAGAGCATTACCAGCTTTTTCTGCATTCCAACCGTGAATTTATGCCTCAGAACGGAAGGCTTTCTTTTTCTTCTTTTTGACATGTTATTCACCTTTGTTCATAAACCTATTTATCTGTTGTCTGTCCAAGCACTCCGCTTTTCGGAATACTTTCGTACTGTTTTACATAATCATTAACCGGGTTCTGATATTCAATAATCTGATCCGAAGTCGCATATCCCATACCCAGATCATTGATTGCACGGTCTCTTACTTCTTCCAGATTCACAGAATCCATTACTACGTTATATCTAGTTGTATTCTCTTCTTTTGCATCTGCCAGTTCCTGCTGCAGCTCGGTAATATGCTCTGTCCGGCTTGTAAGCTCTGCACGTACCTGCAGATACCATACACAGACTACAAGTGCTGCCACTGCCGCAATTGAAAGAAACATCACATATGCAGGATTCATCCGCATTGCTTTTCTTCGATTTTTCAAAATCTGTCTGTCCAGTTTTTTCTTTTTATGTTCTTTTCTTGGTTCCTCTTGTCGCTGTGGCATGACTTCTGCCTGGCGAACTGTATTTCCGTATATGTACATTCCTCGGCTTGTTACTGTACGTCTGTCTGCCTGTATTCTATGACTGTATTTTGCCATACAGCACCACCCTTTCAAATTCTATACGCGCTCAAAGATACGCAGCTTCGCACTCTTAGAACGACTATTCACTTCCATCTCTTCTTCACTTGGAAGAATCGGTTTTTTCGTAATGACTTTTCCTTTGGAAACTTTTCCACACACACATACCGGGAAAGTACTCGGACACGTGCATGGATTCTCATTCTTTTTAAAAATTCCTTTGACAATTCTGTCCTCCAGGGAATGGAACGTGATGATACATATCCTTCCTCCCGGATTTAAAATATCAATCATATCGTCAAGTGAATCCCTGAGCACCTCCAGTTCCCGGTTACATTCAATCCGGATTGCCTGAAAGGTTCTTTTTGCCGGATGCCCCGACATCTTCTGAAACTTCATCGGTATAGACTGTCTGATAATCTCTGCCAGCTGCCCGGTTGTTTCAATAGGACCTTTCTCTCTTGCCATAACAATATGTTTTGCTATATTCTTCGCAAATTTGTCCTCACCATAGTCGCGAATGATCCGAAAAAGGTCCATCTCACTGTAGCCATTGACAATCTCCTTTGCAGATAAAGTCTGGCGTGTGTCCATCCTCATATCCAAAGGCGCATCTACGCGATAGGAAAAACCACGATCTGCCGTATCTAACTGATAAGATGATACGCCCAGATCGAGTACAATTCCATCGACCTTGTCAATCCCTTTCTCATGGAGCCTCGACTTCATATCACAATAATTGCTCCTGATTATTGTAACTCTCTCCCCGAAGTCGCTTAATCGGGTGCCTGCCGCTTCAATCGCCGCCGCATCCTGGTCTATTCCTATAAAACTCCCCTTGTTGTTTAAACGCCGACATACTTCGTATGCATGTCCGCCTCCTCCAAGTGTGCCATCAACATAAATACCGTCCGGCTTGATGTTCAGTCCTTCGATTGTCTCATCCAGTAATACTGATTTATGCTTAAATGCCATGGTGTCCTCCTAATTAAAAGATCTATTTAGATGCTAAGTCCCAAATCTTCCATGTCACTTGCAATGTCCTCGATATTTTCCTCAACATCAGCTGTACGCGCTTCCCACGCCTCTTTACTCCAGATCTCGACCTTGTCCAGCACACCTGCTAGAACAACCTCTTTTTCAAGATCTGCATAAGCGCGAAGAGAAGAAGATATCAAAACTCTCCCTTGTTTGTCAAGTTCTCCTTCCGTAGCACTTCCAAGAAAGAAACGCTTAAAGTCTCTGGCTTTTTTGTTTGTAAGCGGTAAGGTTCTAAGCTTCTCTTCAAAGGCTTTCCATTCGTTGTCCGGATACAGAAATAAGCAGCCGTCCATCCCTTTCGTAATTACGAAATGTTCTCCCAGACTCTCTCGTAATTTGGAAGGAATAATCAGCCTGCCTTTTGAATCAATACTATGATTAAATTCTCCAGTCAACATAGGATCACCTTCTTTCAAAGTGGTCTGCCACTTTCCATGCCACTTTGCTCCACTTCGCTCCACTTTCTACCACTTGTATCCATTGTACCCCACTTTTCCGCCCTTTTCAAGCACTTTTTCGAATTTATCCATTCTGAAAAAAGTCCGATAAATCATATTTTTTCCCATTTTTCATTCATTTTGTGGTGAAAAGTGGAGCGTTTTATACTCCATTCCCCACACAGTGCATAAAAAAAGTGGAGAAACCGTTCCACAATGGAACCATCTCTCCACTTTCTTCTTTTCATCTACTCAGCAGTGTTAAGTGACTGGACATAATCACTTACAGCAGAATAATCAACTTCTGCTACTGCTCTTGGCTGCTTTGATTCATACATATCATAAGCGGACCATCCAATCCAGACAACGATTGCAAGTGCAATCAGCCCAAGGATCGTATAATCAAAAGCTTTTCGCAAGTTTTTCTTTTTTTCTTCACGCTTTCTGTTCGCTTTTGCCTGTTTATAATAATCTACTTTTTTCTGACTCATATCTGCAAGTCTCCTTTGCAATCATCTAACCAGTATATTTTATCACACTTTTACGATTGATACAAGCTATACTGCAATAATTACTCCGCCATCATTCGCATACATGCTACTGACACCTCTGGTATCCAGAATGATAATGTCTTTTAATTTCACACGTTCTTCCAGCATCTTCTTCACATCCTGTGCTCTCTGCGGGCAGTTACAATGCGAAATTGCAAGTACCTTGCTCTCCGGATCTTTCAGATCTGCGATCACACAATCCACCATATTCTTAAGTGCTTTTTTAATTCCGCGCGCCTGACCCAACTGACAAATCTCTCCCTTCGGAGTAGCCCCCATCACCGGCTTAATATTCAGTACTGTTGCCGCAATTGCTTTTAATCCTGTAAGTCTTCCATTCTTACGAAGAGTCTCAAGCGTCTCAAGAACAAAATATGTGTGCTGCTCTTCAATATATGCTTCTACAGCAGCTACCACTTCCTTGAATGTCATGCCCCGCTCTTCACACTGCGCAATCTTCATCCCGATGAGCGTCTGTCCTACTGATGCAGATTTTGAGTTGAACACATAAATATCTTTCTCACCATATTCTTCTTCATATAAATTCTTGCCCAGTACGGCACTGTTATAAGAACCGCTCAGTTCAGAAGACAACGTAACAGCATATACATGCTCCGCATCACAGTGATATCCTTCCATAAATGTCTCCGGAGACGGACAACTTGACTTTGGACATGTCGGGCATTCAGCTACGTTCTTCAAAAATTCAGCCTGATTGAAAGATTCGTCATCAATTATATGACAATCTCCAACCTCCAGTCCCAGTGATGCTGTCTCAAACCGACCTGAAGCTTTCATCTCTGCTGTCAATTCTCCACAGCTGTCCACAATCACTTTATAACTCATAATCCAAACCTCCGAAACGTGTCATTTGCATCCATTATACGTGGTTTTCATTACCACTTATAACATCATATCACACTTTTCCTTGAAAAAAAAGCTTTTTTTACCCTTCCAGTTTAATTCTTCTGGAAATTCCAAGTGCCATTCCCATCTCTATCATCAGGAACAGGATGGATGTACCACCATAACTGATAAAAGGCAATGTAATTCCGGTATTTGGCATCATGTTCGTAACTACCATAACATTGAGAATTACCTGGATCGCGATATGTGACATAATCCCTGTCATGATCAGTGCTCCATACAGATCAGGTGCGTTCTGTGCAATAAAAAGCAGTCTGTAGATCAGAAGACCGAACAAAACCAGGATAATGATCGCTCCAAATACCCCAAGCTCTTCACAGATTGCTGACAGGATCATGTCGTTCTGCACTTCCGGTATTACCGTCTTTTGCACACCATTTCCCAGTCCTTTCCCGAAAAAGCCACCTGATCCGATCGCATATAGTCCCTGTACCGTCTGGAAAGAAATCGTTGACGCATATTTTTCCGGGTTCAGCCAGGCAATGATACGTCTGAGTCGGAAGCTGGTGCTGTTCTCAAGAAGTTTTCCGAGGATATATGATCCCGCCACAAAAACAGCCAGCCCGCCGCCTGCAATCCACAAAAAAATCTTCTGCTTCTTATGTACGACAAAAAGGATACAGCAGGAAATTCCCATTACAATGATCGCAGAGCTTAGATTATCAGTCAGCACATAAACTCCCAGTGCTGCCAAACCTCCCCACTCCACAACTCCCAGCGATCCTTTCAGGGTGTGTACTTTATTCCCCATTCTGCAGATCAGGTATGGGATAAATATGATCACAGCGATCTTCATAATCTCTGCCGGCTGGAATGACTGGTTAGCCGGAAGCCGGAACCATCTTCGTGCACCATTTACCTCAATACCAAGTGGTGTAAATTTAACAAGTGCAAGAAGAAGCATGGATCCCCAGTAGCTCATTGCTGCATATTTGGAAAACATATGATAATCCAGGCGAGAAACCCACATCATCGCAGCAATACTTCCAAGTCCGATGAGACCCTGCCTTTTCAGGAAGTACATCCCATCTCCGTATTCCGTTCGTGCTTCATAGGAACTGATACTGTATAGCATTACCAGTCCAAAACACATCAGAAATATAATAATCGCCAGAAGACTGTAATCAAAATAATGAACCGCCTGCTTTTTTACAGCCTTCCTTCGTCTGCTTTTAATTCTTTGTGCCATTTATTCACACTCCTACTTAAGCTATAACTACAAAGTCTATATCTTATAAAGTATACCATAATATCCCCCAGACGCACAAGCTTTCCGCACGAAAATAGAGCAGGCTAACTTCTATTCGATTTGTATACAAAAAAAATGGTGCCGCTTCTTTGCGACACCATCTTTGTTTTACCAGCTATTCTTTATTTTTTAGCAGCAACTGCTTCTTTGATCTGTTTGGTAAGTTCTGGTACGATCTTATTCAGATCTCCAACGATACCATAGTCAGCTACATCAAAGATCGGAGCTGTCTCATCTTTGTTGATTGCAATGATCAGATCAGATTCTTCCATACCTGCTACATGCTGGATCGCTCCGGAAATACCGATTGCAAAATATACCTGAGGACGAACTGTCTTTCCTGTCTGTCCTACCTGAAGATCTTTTGGTTTCCAGCCATTATCTACAACTGCACGTGAGCAGCTTACTTCTCCGCCGAGTGCTTCTGCAAGATCTTCCAGGATCTTGAAGTTTTCTGCACTTCCGACTCCACGTCCACCGGATACAAGAATCTTGGCATCCATGATATCAACCGTCTCAGATACAGATTTGACAACTTCCATGATCTCAACGTATTTATTATCCGGTGTAAATCCTGGATTAAACTCTTCTACATTTGCCTTTGCACCTTCGATCTTAGCGATCTTCTGCATAACACCAGGACGAACGGTTGCCATCTGCGGACGATTATCCGGGCAGGCGATGGTAGCGATCGTGTTTCCACCAAATGCCGGACGAGTCATAAGAAGCTGATTGTGCTTCTGCTCTTTTCCTGCTACCGGGTTGATCGGGAAATCACCAATCTCAAGCTGTGTACAGTCTGCTGTAAGACCTGTCTGTACTCTTGCGGATACTCTAGGACCAAGATCACGTCCGATTGCAGTTGCGCCGACTAACATGATCTCCGGTTTATATTTTTCGATAACAGATGCCAGTGCATGTGCGTATGGCTCTGTTCTATATTCTTTCAGTTCCGGATCATCTACTACGATTACTTTATCTGCTCCGTATGCTGCAAGCTCATCTGCAAGTCCTTTTACGTCAGAACCGATCAGAACGGCTGCTACTTCTGCATTTAAGTCTGCTGCAAGGTCTTTTGCTTTTCCAAGAAGTTCAAATGCGATTCCGCTCAGTTTGTTGTCTACCTGTTCAGCAAAGACATATACTCCCTTATATTCTTCTAAGTTCATGATATTCACCACTTTTCCTTCTTATTAAATGATATGTTTCTCTGTTAATTTTCCCATCAGGTAAGATACTGCTTCTTCCGGATCAAGAGTAACTTTTTCTCCTGCCCCTTTTCTTACTTTGTCAGATGCTTTTGCGATCTTTGTAGGTGATCCCTTCAGACCGATATTTGCATCATCCAGGGTAGTAAGATCTGCTCTTCCCCATGTTGTAATCTCAGCATCACAAGCATCGAAGATTCCGCCTGGTGTCATATAACGTGGTTCATTTAATTCTGAAAGTGCAGTGATAAGGCAAGGCATTTTTGCTTTCAGTACATGATATCTGTCTTCGAACTGACGCTGTACGATCACGCTGTCGCCTTCTACTTTGATATCCTGTGCATAAGAGATTACCGGGATGTCCAGATGTTCGGAAATCTGCGGTCCAACCTGTGCTGTATCACCATCGATTGCCTGACGTCCTGTGATGATCAGGTCATAATCGAGTTTACGGAGTGCTGCTGCGATGGTGCTTGATGTAGCCCATGTATCAGCTCCTCCAAGTACTCTGTCTGTTACAAGAATTGCCTTATCAGCTCCCATTGCAAGTGCTTCACGAAGCACATCGGCTGCTTTTGGAAGTCCCATTGTAAGTACAGTTACTTCTGCTCCATACTGGTCTTTTAATCTAAGTGCGGCCTCAAGACCTGCTTTGTCATCCGGGTTCATAATTGCAAGCATTGCAGCTCTGTTAAGTGTACCGTCCGGATTAAACTGAACTCCGCCTTTTGTATCCGGTACCTGTTTTATACAAACAACTATCTTCACGATTCGTACCTCCTATTTCAATAAGTTTCCAGAAATAACCATACGCTGAACTTCTGAAGTTCCTTCGTAGATTTCTGTAATCTTTGCGTCACGCATCATACGTTCTACATCATATTCTCTGATGTATCCGTATCCACCATGTAACTGAACAGCCTTTGTGGTAACTTCCATCGCTACTTCTGCTGCATAAAGCTTAGCCTGTGCAGCTTCGACAGAGTAAACTTTCTGTGTAGCTTTTGCCATGGCAGCTTTGTATACCATCATCTTTGCAGCCTCTACCTTTGTAGCCATATCTGCAAGCTGGAACTGTGTATTCTGGAACTGGCCAATCGTGCGTCCGAACTGTTTTCTTTCTTTTACATATGCGATTGTTCTGTCAAGTGCACCTTCAGCGATTCCAAGTGCCTGAGCGGCAATACCGATACGTCCACCATCCAGAGTATGCATGGCGATGCCGAAGCCCTTGCCCTGTGCTCCAAGGAGATTTTCTTTTGGAATACGGCAGTCTTCAAAAATAAGCTCGTATGTTGAAGATCCACGGATACCCATCTTCTTCTCTTTGGTTCCGAATGTGAATCCCGGAGTGTCTTTCTCTACGATGAATGCAGAAATCTCTTTCATCTTTCTGCCACGTTTTTCAACAATACCTGTTACGGCGATAATGATGTAAACATCTGCTTCTTTACCGTTTGTGATAAAGCATTTTGATCCGTTTAATACCCATTCATCTCCGTCAAGAACAGCCTTAGTCTGCTGTCCCTGTGCATCTGTACCTGCCCCAGGTTCTGTAAGGCCGAAAGCTCCAAGCTTTCTTCCTGATGCAAGATCCGGAACGTATTTTGCTTTCTGCTCCGGTGTTCCGTATGTCAGGATCGGGTCTATACAAAGAGAGGTATGCGCAGATACGATTACAGATGTTGTGGCACAAACCTTTGCAAGTTCTTCTACACACATTACGTATGTCAGTGGATCACATCCCTGTCCCTCGTATTCCTTCGGTACCGGAATACCAAGAAATCCATATTTCGCCATTTTTTCAACTGTTGCTCTTGGGAAAACTTCTGTCTCGTCCACTTCCTGTGCAAGTGGTTTTACTTCGTTTTCTGCGAATTCTTTAAACAGAGTTCTCGCCATTTCGTGTTTCTTATCTAATCCGAAATCCATTTATTCTTCCTCCATGTCTTTATTTAGAACATCCATTACTGTGCATCAACCGGAGTTTTTGTGCGGTCTGCATTGTATACATAGAATCCTTTTCCGCTCTTAACTCCAAGGTTTCCACCACGGACCATCTTACGAAGCAGCGGGCATGCACGATATTTGCTGTCGCCTGTTTCTGCATAAAGTACATCCATGATAGCAAGGCAGATATCAAGTCCGATGAAATCACCAAGCTCCAGAGGTCCCATTGGATGGTTTGCACCAAGCTTCATTGCTGCATCGATTCCTGCGATGTCAGATACACCTTCCATCTTGATGAAAGCTGCTTCATTGATCATCGGAACAAGGATACGGTTTACTACGAAACCTGCTGCTTCATTAACCTGTACAGGTGTCTTTCCGATTTCTTCTGCGATCTTCTTGATTGCATCTACAGTTTCAGCCGGTGTATTTACGCCTGCGATCACTTCTACTAATTTCATACGGTCTGCCGGGTTGAAGAAATGCATACCGATCATCGGACGGGTAAGTCCGTTGCCGATTTCTGTGATAGAAAGGCTGGAGGTATTTGATGCAAAAATGCATTCAGGTTTTGCGATCTTATCAAGTTCACTGAATGTAGTTTTCTTAACTTCCATGTTCTCAAATGCTGCTTCTACGATCAGATCACAATCTGCGCAGAGATCTTCTTTGAGTCCCGGAGTAATTTTTGCAAGAATTGCATCAACTGCTTCCTGAGTTAATTTTCCTTTCTGAACAAGTCTGTCATAGCCTTTAGCGATTTTAGCTTTTCCGCCTTCTGCCCATTCCTGTTTGATGTCACAGAGTGCTACTTCATATCCATCTACCTGAGCAAATGCCTTTGCAATGCCCTGTCCCATTGTTCCTGCGCCAATAATTCCTACTTTCATTGAAATTACCTCCATTTTATAAATTTAATTTTCCAGGGGAGAGTTAATTCTCCCCTTTATTAAACGAACTTATTTATTAAGGAAAGCTTCTACTTTTCTCTTTTCAAGGAATGCTGCCATTCCTTCTTTCTGGTCGTAGGATTCAAAGCATCCGCCGAAGAGTTTTTCTTCTACTACGATTGCCTCATCCATTTCCTTTTCAAGACCTTCATTGATTGCCTGTTTGCAGTGTCTTACTGCGATCGGTGCATTCTTTGCAATGCCTGCTGCCATCTTCTTTGCTGCCGGCATCAGTTCTTCCTGCGGATATACGGCATTTACAAGACCGATTCTGTAAGCTTCGTCAGCTTTGATATTTCTTGCAGTGTAGATCATCTGCTTTGCCATACCAGGTCCGACAAGTCTTGCAAGTCTCTGTGTTCCACCAAATCCAGGTGTAATTCCAAGGCCAACCTCCGGCTGTCCGAATACTGCATTGTCTGAACAGATACGGATATCACAGCTCATGGAGATTTCACATCCGCCACCAAGAGCGAATCCATTAACTGCTGCGATTACCGGAATCGGAAGTGTTTCGATCTTACGGAAAATATCATTTCCTTTCTTTCCAAAAGCTTCTCCCTCTTCTTTTGTAAGAGTACTCATCTCAGCGATATCTGCACCGGCTACAAAAGATTTTTCTCCTGCTCCTGTAAGGATCAGGCATCTGACTGCATCAAGATCAACACCGTCGATCGTTGCATCAAGTTCATCAAGAACTGCACTATTCAGTGCGTTCAGTGCCTTTGGACGGTTAATGGTAATAATTCCAACCTGTCCTTCTACTTCATATGTAATAAATTCCATCATCAACATCTCCTTTTGATCTGGTTTATTAATCACGTTCTACGATTGTAGCGCATCCCATTCCGCCACCGATACAAAGTGTTGCAAGACCTTTCTTTGCATCACGTTTCTGCATCTCATGAAGAAGTGTAACAAGGATACGGCATCCTGAAGCTCCTACTGGATGTCCGAGAGCAATTGCTCCACCGTTTACATTTACTTTATCCATGTCGAATTTCAGATCATGTGCTACTGCAAGTGACTGTGCTGCGAAAGCTTCGTTTGCTTCGATCAGATCCATATCATCTACAGAAAGCCCTGTCTTAGCCATTACTTTATTCGTAGCTGCAACCGGTCCGACACCCATGATAGATGGATCTACTCCGCCGAGTGCTCCTGCTACCCATGTTGCCATCGGTGTAACGCCGAGCTCTTTTGCTTTTTCTTCACTCATAACAACGATTGCTGCTGCTCCGTCATTGATGCTGGAAGCATTTGCTGCTGTTACAATACCATCTTTTTTGAATGCCGGACGAAGTCTTGCGATTCCTTCTGCTGTTGTTCCCGGACGCGGTCCTTCATCTGTATCAACTACGATGGTTTCTTTTTTCTTCTTCACTTCTACAGGAACAATCTCATCTTTGAATTTTCCTGCTTCGATTGCTGCGCAGGCTTTCTGCTGGCTTGCTGCTGCAAATTCATCAAGCTGTTCTCTTGTGAGTCCCCACTGTTCTGCTACATTCTCAGCAGTGATTCCCATGTGATAGTCATTGAATGCATCCCAAAGTGCGTCATTTACCATTGTATCGATCATCGGCGCATTTCCCATTCTGTATCCATAACGTGCGTTTTTCAGTGCATATGGAGCCATAGACATATTTTCCATACCGCCTGCTACAACGATATCAGCATCTCCTGCCTGGATCATCTGTGCAGCCATGTTCACACAGTTAAGTCCGGATCCGCAAACAACGTTAACCGTAACTGCCGGTGTCTCGACCGGAAGACCTGCTTTTAAAGAAGCCTGACGTGCAACATTCTGTCCAAGACCTGCCTGGATTACACAACCCATATATACATGATCAACCTGTTCCGGAGCAACACCTGCTCTATTTAAAGCTTCTTTGATAACGATAGATCCTAATTCCGGTGCCGGAGTTGTAGAAAGAGCTCCACCCATACTTCCGATTGCTGTACGACACGCACCTGCTAACACGATTTTCTTTGCCATCACTTTTTCCTCCTTTTACATCTTAATGGTAAGTATCACTTCTTATTAAATATAAGCTGTTTTACTTTCCGTTTTTAAGATTTTCGCAAGGGACTTTTTTGTCCTCTTTTTTTAATATACTACCCATTTCCCGTTCTGTCAAATATTTATCAATCATTTTTTATCATTTAATTTTCTTTTAACATTTTCACCAACATTTTTTACAATACATCTGCATTATTCATCATTTCCAACACACCACTTTTATATTGACCTTTCCCAGATATGGTGCTACACTTAAGATTGTTAAAAATTATTCAACCAGAATACTATAATTAAATTATGAATGAGAAGGTGTGAAAATGAGCAAAAGTTTTGAAGAATTAATCTCAAAAGCAAATCAAAAAACCTTAAAGAAAGTCTCTGTTTCCAACGCACAGGATGAGCCGGTACTGCAGGCTGTCAAAGCTGCAAAAGAGCAAAATATCGCAACAGCCATCCTTGTCGGTGATGAAGCCAAGATCCGCGAGATTGCCGCTTCTATTGATATGGATCTGACAGATTTCGAGATCATCAATGAGCCTGATACCGAAGCAGCTGCATTAAAGGCTGTTGAGCTTGTACACAACGGCAAAGCTGATATCCTTTTAAAAGGATTGCTTGAAACAAAGACATTCTTAAAGAGCGTATTGAATAAAGAAGTCGGACTTCGTACCGGAAAGATGCTTTCCCATGTATGTGTATTTGAGATTGAAGGCATCAACCGTCTTCTGTTCTTCACAGACGTAGCTTTCAATACATATCCAACCCTTGCAGATAAAGTCAATATCATCAACAATGCAGTAGAAGTCGCACATGCATGTGGCATCGAATGCCCGAAGGTTGCTCCTCTGTGTGCAGTTGAGACAGTGAATCCAAAGATGCAGCCAACAGTCGATGCCGATAATCTCACCAAGATGTACGAGGGTGGCGATTTCAAAGGATGCCAGATCTACGGACCACTTTCCATGGATCTTGCGATCGATCCGGAAGCAGCTGTTCACAAAGGTGTGACTAATCCAGTAGCCGGACATGCTGATATTCTCCTCTTCCCGAATATCGATGCAGGAAATATCACATATAAGATTCTTGTCCGCACTGCAAAGGTCAAGATCGGTAACGTACTTGTCGGAACAAGCGCTCCGGTTGTACTTACATCACGTTCTGATGATTTCCAGACAAAACTGAATTCTATCGCTCTTGCGACCGTAATCGCAGGATCGATCACAGACTAAGGAGGATCTTTTTATGAGCTATAAAATTTTAGTAATCAACCCGGGATCTACTTCTACCAAGATCGGTGTGTACGAAGACGAAACTTTGTTATTCGAAGAAACACTCCGTCATTCCACCGAAGAGATTGCAAAATATGCAACCATCGTTGACCAGAAAGATTTCCGTAAAGAACTGATCGTAGATATTCTCGCAAAGAACAGCTTCGACATCAAATCTCTGAATGTTGTAGTAGGACGAGGCGGACTTTTAAAACCTATCCCAGGTGGAACCTATCCAGTATCTGACGCACTTCTTGCTGACTTAAAAGCAGGTGTGCAAGGACAGCATGCATCGAACCTTGGAGGCATCCTTGCCCGCGAAATCGGTGATGAGATCGGAGTTCCTTCTTACATTGTTGACCCGGTTGTTGTCGATGAGATGGAACCTGTTGCAAGATATTCCGGAATCCCGGAACTTCCGCGTATCAGTATCTTCCACGCACTGAACCAGAAAGCAGTTGCCAAACGCTACGCCAAAGAACAGAATGTATCTTATGATTCCCTGAATCTTGTAGTTGTACACATGGGCGGCGGTGTATCTGTCGGTGCTCATAAAAATGGCAAAGTTGTCGATGTCAACAACACGCTTGACGGAGACGGACCTTTCTCACCAGAACGTTCCGGCGGTGTACCGGCAGGCGCACTCGTAAAAATGTGTTTCTCCGGTCAGTACACACAGGCTGAAGTATACAAAAAGATCAATGGGAAAGGCGGTCTCAACGGATACCTTGGAACCAACAACATGCGCGACGTTGCAGAACGTGCCTTCGAAAAGGGTGACGAAGAAGCAGCCGGTGTATTCCACGCATTCACTTACCAGGTTGCCAAAGAAGTCGGCGCCATGGCAGCCGTACTTAACGGCAAAGTAGACCAAATCCTTCTCACCGGCGGTATCGCATACAGCGACTACGTTACATCTGAGATCAAAGAAAAGGTCGGCTTCATCGCCCCAATCACCGTCTACCCGGGTGAAGATGAACTCCTCGCCCTCGCTCAAGGCGCTCTCCGTGTATTAAACGGCGAAGAAAAACCTCTGGTATATTAATTTTTTTCAAAGCCCTAAAACATGCAAAACGCATATATCTCATCGTAGAAAAAAGTCTGGCACACCTCGCCAGACTTTTTTAGTTACTACGCTTTTATTTAATAATGTCAATAGCTTCGAGGGACAAATTGGGCAAAAGATAATGCGTCTATTCGTCTTTTGTGCAATGGAGATGAAACCCAAAAATCGTGGAAGCCTCTGCTGAACACGATTTCCGCTTTAGGGGGTTCATCGGAATGGTTTGCACAACTAGAATAGACGCATTATCTTTTGCCCAATTTGTCAACACAACCTAAATCATTCAAAAAAAGAGCGGACACTAAAAAAGTATCCACCCTTTTTTTCTATCCCTAATCTCTTTTAACTACAGCAGAGCATCCCATTCCGCCACCAACACAAAGTGTTGCAAGTCCTGTATGTACATCTTCTTTCTGCATCTCATACAACAAGCTTACAAGGATTCTTGCACCTGAGCAGCCAACCGGATGTCCGAGAGCAATTGCTCCACCATTGACATTCAGCTTACTAAGATCAAATCCAAGATCTTTTCCAACAGCTACAGACTGTGCTGCAAATGCTTCGTTTGCTTCGATCAGATCAAAATCTCCGATCTCCATTCCCAGCTTCTTCATAACCTTACGTGTTGAATAAACCGGTCCGATTCCCATGATTGCCGGATCACATCCTGCGAGTTCTCCGCCGATCCATGTTGCCATAGGTGTTACGCCAAGCTCTTTTGCTTTTTCTTCGCTCATAACGATAAGTGCAGCTGCACCATCATTGATTCCGGATGCGTTACCTGCTGTAACCATACCGTCTTTCTTAAATGCAGGACGAAGTTTTGCAAGACCTTCTTTTGTGATTCCTTTACGAGGACCTTCATCTGTATCTACAAGAATCGTTTCTTTTTTCTTCTTCACTTCGACCGGAACAATCTCGTCTTTAAATTTACCTTCTGCCATTGCTTTTTCACATTTGTTCTGAGACCATGCTGCAAATTCATCCAGTTCTTCTCTTGTAAGTCCCCACTGTTCGCAGATATTTTCTGCTGTGATTCCCATGTGATAATTATGGAATGCATCGGTCAGACCATCCTTGATCATAGCATCTTCGATTGTCGCATTTCCCATACGATATCCATAACGTCCGTTTCTCAACATGTACGGAGCCATTGTCATATTTTCCATACCACCTGCAACGATGATATCTGCATCTCCAGCTGCGATCAGCTTCGCTGCAAGGTTTACACAGTGAAGACCGGATCCACAAAGTACGTTGATAGTTGTTGCCGGTACTTCATTCGGGATTCCTGCATATACAGCTGCCTGACGTGCCGGGTTCTGTCCGTTGCCAGCCTGGATAACATTTCCCATATACACTTCGTCAACCTGATCCGGAGAAACGCCCGCTCTTTTGAGAGCTTCTTTGATTACGATCGTTCCAAGTTCTACAGCCGATGTATTTGCAAACTGTCCGCCCATTACACCGATTGCTGTACGACATGCTCCTGCTAAAACAACTTTTCTTGCCATGATAAAAATCCTCCTTTTATATTCACAAAAATCTGATAGTTCTATTATAATCCCCTTGTTTTCACTTTTCAATAGTTGATTGATATTTTTTTAACATTTTTCTTGTGTACTATAATAGAAACATCTGTTAACTTTATTGAAACACATCTTAATAAATGTTAAGATTTTGTCTTGTGTTTATATATTTTTAATACTTTTTATACTTATTTTATCGAAAGGATTTTATCTCACATGAACGAATTAAGACCAAAACTTTTCGACGTCATGAAGAGCTACACCAAAAAACAGCTGATCAAGGATATCATTTCTGGTATCATCGTTGCCATTATTGCTCTTCCCCTCTCAATCGCACTCGCAATTGCTTCCGGTGTCGGACCAGAGCAGGGACTTTACACCGCGATCATTGCCGGTTTCTTTATCTCTTTCTTCGGAGGGAGCCGTGTACAGATTGGCGGACCGACCGCTGCATTCGTTGTTATTATTTACGGAATTGTTGCCAGTTATGGAACCGACGGTCTGATCGTCGCAACCATCCTCGCCGGCATTATCCTTGTCATCATGGGAATCTGCCGTTTCGGTTCTCTGATCAAATACATTCCTTACACGATCACAACCGGATTTACCTGTGGCATTGCTGTCACCCTGTTTATCGGACAGCTGAAAGATTTCTTCGGTATGGATATTGCTTCCGTTCCATCTGAATTTCTGGACAAGGTCATTGTCTATGCAAAAAACATCAGTACGATCAACCTAACCGCCACCCTGATCGGTCTTTTAGCTGTTGCGATCATGCTACTTTGGACAAAAGTAACTGATAAAATTCCGGGGTCTCTGGTTGCCATCGTTGTTACCACTGCAATCGCTTATTTTGCAAAACTTCCGGTCAACACCATTGGAAGTGTGTATGGAAAACTGAATTCTGCTTTTCCTTCTTTCCATGTTCCATCTATTACCATGAACCTGATACAGCAGATGATCTCACCGGCATTTACCATTGCTGTTCTTGCAGCGATTGAATCCCTGCTGTCCGCAGTTGTATCGGATGGAATGATCGGCGATACCCACAAATCCAATGCCGAACTGATCGGACAGGGTCTGGGAAATATTTTCTCCGGTTTCTTTGGTGGAATTCCTGCGACCGGTGCAATCGCCAGAACTGCTGCCAATGTCCGCAATGGCGGACGGACTCCGATTGCCGGAATCGCACATTGTATTACACTTACAATCATTCTTCTGGTACTGATGCCACTTGCCGCCCTGATCCCAATGACAACACTTGCTGCTGTTCTTCTGGTGGTTGCCGCAAATATGGCCGACTGGAGTTCCTTCTTCCGTTTGTGTAAGAATGCTCCTAAAAGTGATATCATCGTTCTGGTTGCAACCTTCTTTCTGACCGTATTCTTCGATCTGGTTGTTGCCATCGAAATCGGTGTTGTCCTCGCCGCCTTGCTTTTCATGAAACGTATGGCAGAAACAGCTGATATCAAAGCCTGGAAATATACCGATTCACCGGACATTACCCCGGGGGAAGCAGAAAAACTACGTGAGATCCCGCATTCCATCAGTGTATTCGAAATCTGCGGACCGATGTTTTTTGCCGCAGCCGATCAGCTTCTTGGCATCAACAGCGATCATCGTACTAAAGCAGTCGTCATCCGTATGCGAAGTGTACCGGCTATCGATGCCAGTGCAATGAAATGTCTCCATGAACTTGCTGAGCGTGCAAAGAAAAAGAATATCCATCTGATTTTCTCCCACGTCAATGAACAGCCGATGAAGGTTATGAAAAAAGATGGATTCTATGAACTGATCGGAAAAGAGAATTTCCATGAAAACATTGTAAGTGCACTGGATTATGCGGAAACACTTGTAAAATAGTTTTGCGATTATTATGTTTTTTCAAAAAAACAATTTTGTCATTGACATTTATATAGCAATTTGTTAAATTAAAGTTGCTCATATGACTGACGGAAGTGGAATGAACCACAGGGAAATATGAGGATTTGATTATTTAGCCGACCGTCTGGGCGATTCAGCTCAGATGCCGGCTTTTTTTACGCATTTTTATAAGATTATCATAAATCAGGGCTATATAAAAGGCGTAAACATCCATCGGTTCTTCTGGCTGAACCTTTTCATATGTCTGGAATTTGCCAGAACTTTCCGGGCATAAACCGCAGCAACACAGTGTATAATAACCAGGTCATAGGTACTATGGCTCACCCACAAGAAGGAGGAATAACCAAATGATGCAGAAAGAACAATGGCAGGGCTTTGAAGGAAGACTCTGGAAAGAAGAAATCAACGTTCGTGATTTTATCCAGAACAACTACACACCTTACGAGGGAGATTCTTCATTCCTTGCAGATCCGACCGAAGCAACAAACCAGCTCTGGGGCAAGCTTCAGGAACTCCAGAAAGAAGAACGTGCAAAAGGCGGCGTTCTGGATATGGAAACAGAAGTGGTATCTTCTCTTACCGCTTACGGTCCAGGTTATATCTGCGAAGAACTGAAAGATAAAGAACAGGTTGTGGGTCTTCAGACTGACAAACCTCTGAAACGTGCATTTATGCCGTTCGGTGGAATCAAAATGGCTGAGGAAGCATGCAAAACTTACGGATATGAACCAAACCCGAAATTCCATAAAATCTTTACAGATTATCATAAAACACATAACCAGGCAGTATTTGATGCCTACACACCGGAAATGAAAAAAGCACGTCACGCAAAAATCCTTACCGGTCTTCCGGATACTTACGGAAGAGGACGTATCGTCGGCGATTACCGCCGTGTTGCCCTCTACGGAATCGATCTCCTGATCGCCATGAAGCAGGATGACCTTGCAAACTGCGGATATGGCTCTATGCGTGACAACGTGATCCGGCAAAGAGAAGAGCTTGCAGAACAGATCCGCGCCCTCAAAGGCATGAAAGAAATGGCTGCTGCCTATGGATTCGATATCTCCGAACCGGCTAAGAACGCAAAAGAAGCATTCCAGTGGCTGTACTTCGGATACCTTGCAGCAATCAAGACTCAGAACGGAGCTGCCATGAGCGTCGGACGTGTATCTACCTTCCTTGATATCTACATCAAGAGAGATATGGAAGCAGGAATCCTTACCGAAGAAGAAGCTCAGGAATTAGTTGACCATATGACAATGAAATTCCGTATGGTTAAGTTCGCACGTATCCCATCTTACAACCAGCTCTTCTCTGGTGACCCGGTTTGGGCTACACTGGAAGTCGGCGGAATGGGACAGGACGGACGTTCTATGGTAACAAAGACAGACTACCGTTTCCTGCACACCCTGGAAAACATGGGACCTTCTCCGGAACCGAACCTGACTGTACTTTACACAGAACGTCTTCCGAAGAACTTCAAGGACTACGCTTCACATATTTCTATTGAAACAAGTTCTATCCAGTATGAAAATGATGATGCAATGCGTCCGGTATGGGGCGATGACTATTCTATCTGCTGCTGCGTATCTGCAACACAGACAGGTAAAGAAATGCAGTTCTTCGGAGCAAGAGCAAACCTTGCAAAATGCCTTCTTTACGCGATCAACGGTGGTGTCGACTGCAAATCAAAAGATCAGGTAGGACCGGCTTACACACCAATCACTTCTGAATACCTTGATTATGATGAAGTAATGGCTAAATACGACAAGATGATGGACTGGCTCGCTGGACTGTATGTAAACGTACTGAACCTGATCCAGTACATGCATGACAAATACTACTATGAAGCATCTCAGATGGCACTGATCGATACCGATGTACGTCGTACATTTGCAACAGGTATCGCAGGATTCTCTCATGTAGTTGACTCCTTAAGTGCGATCAAATATGCAAAAGTGAAAACAATCCGTGACGAAAACGGACTCGTTGTAGATTTCGAGACAACCGGTGATTTCCCGAAATACGGAAATGATGATGACCGCGCAGATGATATCGCAGTATGGCTTCTTCAGACATTTATGAAGAAACTGAAAAAGCATCACACCTACCGTGAATCCGAACCGACAACTTCTATCCTTACCATTACCTCAAACGTTGTATATGGAAAAGCTACCGGTGCTCTTCCGGACGGAAGAAAAGCAGGCGCACCGCTTTCACCTGGAGCAAACCCGAGCTACGGTGCAGAACAGAACGGACTTCTTGCTTCCCTGAACTCCGTTGCCAAGCTGCCTTACGAATGGGCACTTGACGGAATCTCTAACACCCAGACCATCAACCCGGATGCAATCGGACATACTCCGGATGAGCGCATTAACAACCTGGTAAATGTTATGGACGGATACTTCTCACAGGGTGCCCACCATCTGAACGTCAACGTATTCGGAACAGAAAAACTTCTTGACGCTATGGAACATCCGGAAAAAGAAGAATACGCAAACTTTACAATCCGTGTATCAGGATATGCGGTTAAGTTCATCGACCTTACACGCGAACAGCAGCTCGATGTGATCGCAAGAACCTGCCACGATCGTATGTAATTACCGAACTTACACTCTTTTGCCAAACATATCGTTATGCTGAAAGTCATGCATTTTAAAATGCATGACTTTCGGCACATACAGAGATGCTGCTGGCAGCTTTTCCTGCATACTAAGGCATTTAAAAGACTCTGCCTGATCCGCAGTTTTCCAATCACACAATGAAAAAGGAGATTTTCATATGACTCAAATCAAAGGACTTATTCACTCTACAGAAAGCTTTGGTTCTGTTGACGGACCTGGGGTACGTTTTATTATATTTGTTCAGGGATGTCCACTGAGATGTCAGTTCTGCCATAACCCTGACACCTGGAATATGACAGATAAAAACGGCGCCACCTGGCGCAGTGCCGATGAGCTTCTTGCGCAGGCTCTGCGTTACCGCACTTACTGGAAAAATGGCGGTGGAATCACCGTAAGCGGCGGAGAACCTCTCCTTCAGATTGATTTTCTGCTGGATCTTTTCAAAAAAGCAAAGGCAAAAGGTATTCACACAACGATTGATACTGCAGGCGGTCCTTTTACCAGAGAAGAACCATTTTTCTCCAAATTCCAGGAGCTGATGCAGTATACCGATCTTCTTCTTGTTGATATCAAGCATATCGATGAAAAATCTCACAAAGAGCTGACCGGAAAAACAAATAAAAACATTCTGGATATGATCCGCTTTCTCTCCGATATCAAAAAACCTGTCTGGATCCGCCATGTGCTCGTACCGGAGCGCAGCGACTATGATGAATACTTAAACCGGTTAAATGATTTTATCCAGACACTTGATAATGTAGAAAGAGTAGAAATCCTGCCTTATCACACACTTGGTGCCTACAAATGGAAAGAGCTGGGACTTGATTATCCCCTCGAAGGGATCAATCCACCTTCGAAAGAACGTGTGGAAAATGCAAAGAAGATCCTGCACTGTTCATAAAAGTTACTGTTCACAGTACCTGTGACCAGCAACGCATAAGACACATTTTAAAAAAAATAGATGACAGCTTTCTCTTCATATTTTACCTGTAATGTGCTATGATTGGTGTAGTGTATTTAAGAGAGGAGCATTATAGCAATGAACGAAAGAATGGAACGCGTATTGGAAAAAATGAGAAAAAAAGGAATCGATCAGTTACTTGTATCTGATCCACTCAGCATCCGCTTCTTAACAGGCATCACGGTAAATCCTGGGGAAAGATTATATGCCCTGCTGCTTCGTACAAGCGGAAAGCACACGATTTTCCTGAACTATCTGTATTATGTTTCCAATACAGGTTTTGAAGAAGTATGGTTCAGCGATATGGACGATCAGATTGGTGTTCTGACCAGGCATATCGACACCAAAGGCGTACTCGGTATTGATAAAGTATTTCCGGCACGTTTTCTTATTCCGCTTCAGGAGCGCTGCCCTGAGCTGAAGACCGTATGGGGATCTGACTGTGTAGATGGTGTCCGCGCAGTAAAGAATGCCGAAGAAATTGAAATCATGAAACATTCTACAGAAATCAATGATCTGGTAATGGAACGAGCTGCTGCTTATATCAAAGAAGGTATGACCGAAAAGCAGATTGCTGATTTTATCGATGCAGAATACCTCAAAGAAGGTGCGAGTGGTGTAAGCTTTGATACCATCGTATGTTTCGGTGCGAATGCAGCTGACCAGCATCATACACCAAGTGAGACTAGAACCTTAAAAGCCGGTGAATGTATCCTGATCGATATGGGCTGCGTATGGCATGGATATTGTTCAGATATGACAAGAACTTTCTACTGCAAGAGCGTAGATGATGAGCAGGCTAACATTCATGATATTGTCCGCACTGCTGTCGAAAAGGCAGAAGCTACGATCAAGCCGGGAGCACGTTTCTGTGATATTGATGCACAGGCAAGAGACTACATCGATGAAAAAGGCTACAGCGAATACTGGAAGATCCGCCTTGGACACTTCATCGGACAGGAAGACCATGAATATGGCGATGTCAGCCCGATCAATAAAAATGTGGCTGAACCTGGTATGATCTTCTCCATCGAGCCTGGTATCTATATTGAAGGCAAGTACGGCGTCCGTGTAGAAGACCTCGTTCTGGTAACAGAAGATGGACATGAAGTTCTGAACAAAGTAGAAAAGAAATACCGCATTGTCGGCTAATTAAAAGATACCTGTTTTCTACATTTAATGCCCGGTTTTCAAACAGACTTTTTACATTCTGTTTGAAAACCGGGCATTGTTACTGTTTTTATGTTATGTTCCTGTAATCTCTTATCCGGTTATCTTACACTGTCATTCTCTTTTATACATGCAGATTCTTCTCTATCTCCTGTCGCATTTCTTTCCCTTTAAAAAGGACCAGTCCGATCAGCATCAGCACTCCCATCCCAATCGAAATTACAGACGGAAATACAATCTTTACCTTTCCTGTCACCAGAAAGAAAAACGGTAGGATCATTCCATAAAGTGCTGCCATCACAAAATATACCAGATAATCCTTCGCCTGGCGATAATACACCCTCGATATGATCAGCATCGAAATCATAATCAGACCACTTACACCCGGAAGAACAAAATCGATCGACCAGCCATGCCACCTGGTCAGCCAGTCCCAGATGATACAGCCTACTGTTACAATGATCAGCTGCCACATGGCATTTTTCAGCAGATTATAACGCTTAAAAAATCCAACCGCAAGCGCAAGCCACATGCTGAATGCACCTCCACAAACGAATAGCGATAAATAAAATGTCTTATCAATACTATAATCCACGCCAAGTGCCGTTACGATAGCGATCATGCAAAGGAATGTAAATATTTTGAATATCTGCATCCCCTTCGCTTCTGTCATGACGCTTTCCGGATATTCCACCTTAAGGATCTCCGTTTTCACTTCCTGTTCTTTCAGAATCTGGAAAAAATTCTCTTTGATTGCATCACAGTCATATCTGGACGTAAATCCCAGATAAATCTTATCCCGGAAGGAACACATACAAAGCTCTACTTTCGGCGTACTTGTATAAACACCAAAATACCTGATATACGTCTCATAGCTTTCCGGCATCCGGATGATTCCCATGTTGGAAAAAATAGCGGTCACATCACTTTCTGCCGTCCTCGCCCCGATATTGATACAGACATTTTTCAGTTCCAGCGGCGCAAATTTCAGGATTGGATGCACCTGCAAGGCGAAGTAATCGTTCATCCGCTTCTCCATCTTTTCCGCTGTCAGTTCTTCTTTAAAGCATGCATTTACTTTTTGCACAACATCTTTGAACTCTTCTTTTCCACCCTGAAAATGATATCCCGGTTCGATCCAGTTGAAGAAATTGAGCATTGTATTGGTCGGAAAGAAATTACGCAGATTTACCGGAACCATCAGTACAACCGGCTTGCTTTCCTGCCGTCTTGTCATTGTCCGGTGAATCGCACACAGATATACCGCAGTCAGAAATACCGTCATCGATACACCATAAGTCTTTGCCTGATGCCTCAGTTCTTCGACCGGAATTTCTGCCTCTGTCGTCTGCAGGCTTCCAAGCTCACGCCGGTTTCCGCGAAGCTGATGCGCTGCCGGCTTTTTCTCCTTTTTGCGGTCTGCCTGACGGGAATAATATCTTTCAAATCCATCTGCTTCCTGATCGAAAAGGCTCTCCGAATACTCTGACAGAACCACATCCTCCAGTCCATCCTCATGATGTGCCAGATACAGATAATTTTTCACCAACTCCCGTACAAATTCACTGGCACCGGTTCCGTCCGTCAGCACATGAAAGACCTCAAAATTGATTCTCTTTTTGTAATAAGTCACTTCAAAAAGCAGATCTCTCTTATCACGGATATAAAGGCTGCTGCACGGCTCCTTATACTCTTCTCTTACAACCGGTCTTTTATTACTCTGTTCCAGATAATGCCAGAACAGTCCCTTTCGCAGCACGGACAGAAAGATCGGATATTTTTCCAGTGTCCTGTCTACCGCCTTCTGCAGGATCTCCTGCTGTATATCCTCTTTCAATTCACAGTAGAACCGGAATACACGGGTATCCCTTTTACTGCTCGCCGCCGGAAAAAGCTTCGCTGCATTGTCCAGTCTTCTCCAGTGCTTTACATTTGTCTGCGGCATTTTCTATTCCCCCTCCAGAAAATGATTGATATATTCAAAACTTTCCTGTACATGCAGACTCCGGATTCCCAGTGCAAAATATCCGTGAAGTGCATCCTTGATCCGGTGTACTTCCACCCGGTTACCTGCCTCTGCAAGACGTCTTCCATACGCTTCTCCCTCATCCCGGAGTGGATCAAATTCTGACGTCAGGATCAGTGTATCCGGCTGTCCTGACAGATCTTTCTCCAGAATCGGTGCAAAATATGGATTTAACTTGTCCTCTTCCGAACCTGCATAAAGATTGATATAATCTTTTAATTTGCCTGCCGTCAGAAGATAATCCTGCCCGTTCTCCCTTACAGAAGAGAACAGACTCTTCTCTGAATAATCATTATTGACTGCCGGATAAATCAGAATCTGTCTCTTTGGCATAAATTCGCCACGATCCCGTGCCATAATGGATAATGCAGCTGCCAGATTGCCACCTGCACTGTCTCCAATCAGAGTAATATCCTCCGGCTTTGTATCTGGATGCGTATACAATGCTCTTGCCACGGTATAACAGTCCATAAGCCCGGTCGGGAACTTGTGCTCCGGCGCCAGGCGGTATTCTACTGCTGCTACAGTCTGCCCCGTCGCCTGTGCCATCCGGGAACATACTCTCTCATAATTTTCCACATGCTCAGTCGCCCATCCTCCTCCGTGAAGGAAAAGCATGATCTTTCGTCCCTTGATCTGATCTTTTTCCAGACACAATGCTTCATCCGGGAAAAATACCCGGATCGGAACTTCATAATCGCCGTTATATACCTGCAGATCCATTTTTTTATAAAAAATTTTCATCGGATCCAGTCTTTTCAGATCCGCAAGCTGCCTTGATACTTCTACATCAATCCCTCCAAAAGACAGGATTTTCAGGATTGCTTTTGTTGCTATATTGATTGCCATATTTTTCTGTCCTCATTTATTTTTTCATACAGATTTATTCTACCATAGAATGATGTCCCCTACCACTCTTTCTCTTTCCATCTTTGCTACATTAACCCATTTTTAATTTTTCAGATTTCACAATCATCTCATTATTTATTTGACACAGACTGTCAAAACAGTTACCATACACTTATGCACAAGGAGGGTGTATTTGTTTTATGAATAATAAAAAAAATATAGACGACTATTTTGATGACAACTTTGAAGTAACTTATACAGGCGATCTCCCGTCGATCCCTGTGGGGCAGGATGATTATGACGACACAGACTACCTTAACGATTATGAAACTGACGACTACTACGATGAAACAGACAGGCTTGCTCCTGATTATGACGATGATTATGAAGAAGAGGATTCTTATTATGACCGCCAAAGACCAGCCAGACGGACAGAACGGAGAAATTCCCGCAGACGTCACGATTCCTCTTCTGAAGAACTGGCTGATCCAATCCGGAATATTGCCCGCACCGGAAGTACTGCCGCTGAGAAACTGACCACTTTCATCCTTCGCCCGGCACCGGTACTGATGTCCGCCGTCATCTTGGCGATTACCTTTTTCTCGTTCTGGAACCAGATGTCTAATTATGGCGATATCAAGACACTGAGCTCCACTCCCGATCTTACACTGGTTGCATACCTGGCTGTCGGAGGGGTTATGCTAATCTGGATGCTGTCTACGTTCTTTTTCACATTAAGTGGCATCCGGCACGGAACCGGACGAGGGCTTACCTATTTTGTTCTGGTATATATTCTTTCCTACCTGTTCAGCCTTGCGGCAAATGCAATTCCTGCGGATGTCGAACTGTTTACCGGTATCCGGGGCGGCATCCTGGTATTTGGTTCTCTTTACCCGGCATATTTTCCATTCTGCGTGGTGGGAATTATTACTTGTATTTTGCGGAAAGTTTTGAAGTAAAACATTCCTCATACTAAGGCATATGCCTTAGGGCATCCTCATATGGTGTTTTGCTTTATAAGTGAACAACAACTAATTACATGCGAAAAAAAGAGTAAGTCAAATCACTCATCTATCTGATTTGACTTACTCTTTTCTTACTTTTGTTTCATTCCTGATGTGTTTTCCAACTTTTGTACTATTTTTTCTATATCATATTCCGGTGCATAGGTATTGGCAATATCATAGATTCTCTGTATCGTCAAGACATCCTCTTCCAGAAAATCTGCAATTTCCTCTGCTGACATCCCTTTTTGCAATTTTTTTATAACAATTGAAACTAATGCTTCCCTGTATCCTTCTTTACGCCCTTCTTTACGTCCTTCTTTACGTCCTTCTTCACGACCTTCTTTACGTCCTTCTTCACGACCTTCTCGTATCCCAATTATTTTTGCACTTTTCATAAACGAATTATGATCCCACAAAATTTTTTGTCTTTCTTCGTATTCTCTTCTTTTTCTTTCATCTGCACTCATCTTCTCCAAACATTCATAAGCTTCTTTAATATATTCATTTTGCTCTGCCATCTTTGCAAAATCCTTTCTGTTCTTTCCGCTCATAAATCGCATCCACTGGATGATCCCAGTTTCATTCTGACTTTTCTACTATAAATATTTTAACATACTGTCATCCTTTGTAAAGGCAAACTCCCATACTTCTATATTTTCTTTTGCTTTGTTCATTGTCGGGAGTTTACTCGAAAATTGAGCGCCGAAAATGAGATACCTTCTGATTATGGTTAATTAGATACTTTTTCGATTTTAGAACTAAATCGAAGTAAAATAACTCTATCACATTTTCCTGAAATCTTATACCCTGCATAACATTTTCGAGCACTTTCGTTACATTTCAATCATCAGACCATTTTATATGCATATCCAAAAAAATCCCGTACTCCATGTACAAATCACATGAAATACAGGATCTTTTTATTTATCTAACTAGAATTTGATAACTCCAAGAATTATACCTGAGATCAGACAGATAATACTTACACCCCAAATCCAGAAGAAACTGTTCTTGATGTGATCTTTGATCTCCACACCGGCAAGTCCGGTTCCAAGAAAAGTAGCAGGAACAACCGGGCTGATGAAAGTTGCACAGTTACGGCAAACAACCATTGCAATGGCAATATGTGCCGGATTTACACCGAATTCGTTTCCGATTCCGATCAGTACCGGAAGCATTCCGAAGAAGAAAGAATCGGTATCAAACATCAGTGTAAGCGGTACTGATACCAGGCCTACGATAAGCGGTAAAAATCTTCCCATAGACTGTGGAACTACGTTTGCAAGTACGTTAGCCATATGAGTCATGATCTCTGTTTGCTGCATCACTCCAAGGAATACACCTGCACAAAGAATCGTAGATGCCATGGTAAGTGCCGGACCTGCATGGGATTTAATAATCTTACCCTGCATTTTTGCACCCGGGTAGTTTACAAAAAGTGCTACTGCACATCCTACCATAAAGATATAGTAAGACGGTACCTTTGCAAGAACCAGGTTTACGATCACTACCAGTGTTACGATTACATTGAATACAAAGAGTTTCGGTCTTGCAAGCTCATTCTTTTCATCATCTGTTACGGCTTCATCTTCAATTCCGCCATACTCGATCTTTTCTGCTGAAGAAGTGCCAGCACCTCTCTTCTTTTCGATATTTCCCCAGATAAATGCTGTTCCAAGTGCAATAAAAATACCTACAACCTGCATTGGAATGATCTGTTTCCACAGTGCATTTGGTTCAATTCCAAGGACAGTAGCCGCACGCATTGTCGGTCCGCCCCATGGCAGAAGGTTCATAACACCCATTGCAGATACACAGATGAGCATCAGAGTTGTCGGTCTCATATTCAGACGTTTGTAAACCGGGAGCATTGCCGGAATTGTAATCAGGAATGTAGAGGCACCGCCTCCATCCAGATGTCCGATCATGGCAATGATACAGGTCATCATGGCAACACCGACTACATTACTTCCGACTTTCTTCATCAATGCATTGATGATCTTGTCGAACATTCCTACATCTGTCATAATTCCAAAGAAAAGTACAGAGAAGATAAACAGTGCTGCAGTACCATGTACTCCGGCTACACCAGCTGTTACAAATTCCCCCATTTCTTCAATCGTAAATGTTCCGGTTGCTACAAGGATCGCACCTGTTACAGTTGATACACTGACAAATGCAAGAGCCGGTACCGTTACATTTCTTAAGAGCAACGCAATCACAATAATGATGGTTGCAAATCCCAATAAGGCAAGCATTGCTTCACTCATGGCATTTTCTCCTTCCTTTTGTACGGGTACTTTTTCGTACCATTTATTTGATGATTCCATTATAAAAACCCAACCTTACACTCTTACAGATTCCTCCTTACATTTTGTTAAGGTAAATCTTTAAAAGTATTAAGGTTGGGTTTGTCTTATCTTACACCTTACAGATATCTGCGTCTTTTTTCTTATACCGGCTGGCTGGCACAATTCCGAATTGCCTCAAGAATCGCGGTATCCGATACCGGTTTTTCTACATATCCGTCAATGATTCCTTTCTGCCGGGCCTCTGCCATCTCACGATTGACTCCATCAATAATAATAAGCTTCAGCATGTCCGGATATCTGCCTGCAAGCGACATACAGAAATCCACTCCACTGCAATCCTCCATCGTCTCGTCTACTACCAGCACATCTGCCTGCTGCTGTTCCAGACATTTTTGCAGTTCTTCTCTTTTCATACAGGTCTGAATCTGGATCCCGATCTTCTCAAAATTCTTTTTCAGCAGCTGCAATACCTTTGCATTGTCATCTGCCACCACGATCCGATAATCCTTTCTGGGAATATTCTGCACAATCTGTGGCATATGCTCTGTATCCAGTACCGGAAGGTAGATATGAAAGGTACTTCCTTCTCCTTTTTTGCTCTCTGCATAAATATATCCCTTATGTGAAGTAATAATCTGCTCCGCAAGTGCCAGTCCAAGTCCGGTACCCTCTCCCCCTTTTTTCGTTGTAAAAAATGGATCAAAAATCTGACGCAGCGTCTCTTTATCCATTCCACACCCATTATCTTTCACCTGGATATGGATATACTTTTTCCATACATCCGAAAGCTTTTCAATCACTCCCTGAGCCAGTTTTTCTTTTTCTTCTGAATGGCAGGATATTCTGATATTTCCTTGATTTTTTCCAATCGCATGCACCGCATTAACGCAGACATTTAAAAGCACCTGGTTCAGCTGTGTCGCATTTCCAAGGATCATTTCATCATCTACCCGAAACTCACTTTCCATATGGATCAGAGGCGTACAAACAGATTCCATCATCCTTTCTGCACGCGTCATGAATTTCTTTATCGAAATATTTTTATAAACGGTCTCTACATTCTTTCGACTCAGGGACGAAATCTGGCGCACTACATCCTTTGCTTTTTCCGAAGCCTCATAAATTTCTTTTGCACTGTCCTGTTCTTCTGATCCTTCCGGAAGTTCCATCATCAGAAGCTCTGCATATCCCATGATCGGAGTCAGAAAATTATTGAATTCATGTGCGATACCACCTGTCATAGTTCCCATGATCTGAAGTCTTTGCTGATGTGCGATACTCTGCTCACTCCGATGCATTTTTTCCAACTGCTCATTCAGTTCTTTCAGATCATTGATCTCCCGCACAGCTCTTCTCATATCACGCATCACTCTGCCAAATAAGACAACCGCAATACCGGCAGCCAACAAAATACCAACAAAAATACATACCATTTTCAAGAAACCTTCAGCTATCGGTTCGTACAGATCATCGTAGTCGATCACCGCACTGACTACCCAGAAGCTGTCTCCGATCTGAACCGGAGAATATGCACTGATTTTCTGTACTCTCGGACGTTCTTCATTTGTCCACCAATACGAATAATAATGAGAAATACCTTCTTTTCTCTTCTTCTGATCCTCAATCATCTTCTCCAGACTGGAGTAATCCAGATCCGGATACATTTTCTTCCTTCCTGCAATAACCGGAATTCCCCACTGTTCTTTCTTCGGATGCATGATGATCGTTCCTTCTGCATCTTTGACTACAATGTATCCATTCGTTCCGATGTGAATTCCCGAAATCAGTTTCTGATAATATTTTTCCGCATCGATCATCAGACAGATTTTTCTCCCATCCTTCAAAACACGCTTATATACATTATAGATTTTCCCATCTGTATCTTTTTCCATATAAATGCTATTCTTTGCCGAGCTTTGAGTGAGCAGCTGTGAACTTACAATCTGTACATCCTTGACACTCTCTGAAAGCTTTCCCTGTTCGTCTTCCAGGTACAGATTCGTGATAAAACTGGTCTGTGTGTCTATAAATTCCCGATATAGTTGTTTTGCCTCATCCTGCGATCTGTTCTCTGCTGTTTTCGCAAGAAAGCTTAAACTTTCCTCATATTCCTCTGTGGACATCGCCATATTTTCACTCAGGATTCTGGTTGTCAGGAGCATCTGTTCCTCCTGGTTCTGCATCAAAGTATCTCTGTACTTTTTCCAGACACCAAATCCTGCAAATACAAGAATTACGATTAAAAAAAGTGGAATCGCAGCAATCAGTGTCTTTTTGTTTTTCTTCATATATTCTCGTCCCCGGTTTGTTATCAATTGACTTGTTCTCTTTCTAATATTATAATGTTTTTTATAAGTTGTATAGAATTTATTGAAATTTTTACTTTTGGGAGGTTGCCTCAATGGCTGACAAAATACTGATCGTAGATGATGATCCGGCAATCTGTAAGCTGCTGGAAAAGGTAATGCACAGCAATGAGCTGGAAACAACAACAGTAAACTGTGGCATGGATGCTCTGTCCATCCTGAAAAATCATACATTTGACCTGATCCTTATGGATATCATGCTGGGAGATATGGAGGGATTTGAGGTCATCAAACGGCTTCGCAACCAGGGGATCAGTACTCCGGTTATGATCGTCAGCGGACGTAATGAAGACTATGATTCTCTGTACGGGCTTTCACTTGGAGCGGATGATTATATCACCAAGCCGTTCCGACCGCTTGTACTTGGTGCCAAAGTAAAAGCACTGATCCGCCGCAACAAGAATCTGGTACTCGACAATTCCGATACTCTGGAATGCGGTCCATTCAGCTATGATACCACAACCATGCGTTTTTACAAAAATGGCGAAGAACTTATCCTTTCTTCCAAGGAGTCTGCACTTCTTCTGCTTTTTATGAAGCATCCGCAGCAGGTTTTCACCAAGGATATGATCTATGAGCATGTCTGGGGCAATACGGTTGCCGTTGATGACAATGCGATCATGGTCTACATCAACAGGCTTCGTGGTAAGATCGAGGACGACAGACAGAATCCGGCGTATATCCTGACAATCCGCGGACTGGGATACCGTTTTGTTCCGTAAACGACCTTTTCATCAAAAAGAGGCTCCATCCGGAATCTTCTCCTAATGAAAAAGATGACTTTTCACCCGCTCATTTGTGAAAAGTCATCTTTTTTATTCCTCACCAGTCTGGTGCAGTCCATATTCATGGCAGAAAATTTGATTCCCGTTCTCAGTTATTATACGCTCTATTTTACAACTGGAAAGAGGTTCAGGATTGCCCCGTTCTCGTTTGGAATTTTATTGCACAGCATCGCAAGAAACAGTGAGGTGGCAAGCAGATCGGCACACCCACCCGCGCTGATACCACGCTTTATATAATCCGCATCCATGCGGATCAGTTTGTCTAACGCATCTTCTGAGTAGGCTCCGCCTTCCTCCAGAAACTGCATCGCTTCCATCTGTACCTGATAGAGTACTGACGGATTCTTTCTCGATAAAATGTTGGAATCCTGCACCCGGCTCATCAGTGCAAAAAGGATCTGTAATTTGATTCGGTTCCACTCCATTCCCCGCAAAAGTCCATCCTCCAGTACCGGAAGCGCAATATGAAAAACAGATGGGTATCCGGCAAGCGCTTCCCCGCGAATCCCTGTAGTCCCGTATTGTACGAGATTTTTCTCACCGTTACTTTTCGCAGGTTCCTTTCCCAACATTTCAATTTCGGCTCTTAAGATCCTGGCAGTCATCTTCTGCTCCATCCGAAGGATGGATTGTAAAGTAACCGTTCCGTCTTCCTGGATACATCTTCCCGCTGCCGCACTGAATATTCCAAGGGTAAAGATCATCCCTTTATGTGTATTCACATGTCCGGTTGCCCGATACATGGCTTCCTCCGCAAGCATTCCGGTCTTACGGATTTCACGGAAAAGATCTTCCGGCGTACAGGTCAGCTGATATCCCTGGTATGCCATTCTAACAAACCATGGATACAACGCCTCTGCACTTCTTTCAAAGGTCTGCACATCCATATCAGTGTGGGCACCACAAGAATACGGATCTACAAGCCCCGGTTTGGGAACCGTATAGACTTCCTCAAGCAGCGCCTGATACGCCATCCGGCCAATCGATTCTGCAAAGTATTCTGCTTTCTCTACTGCCTGGTTCTTTCCCATACGGTTCTCCTTTTATATCCAATTGCCAATAACCTGTAAGTTTTCCGATCAGAATTTAATCATCAAATTCAAACGGCTTGATCTGACGGACAACATCCATGATGGTACCGTCACGGCTTTCAATGACACCGACAACACGATCTCCAAACTGTACCTTCTGTGGTTCCCCCGCGATAGAGTAAGCGATATCACGTAATTCTTCGATGGTCTTAAACGGAAGGTCTACATCTTTCATTGCTTCGATCAGATCCTGTCTCTTCGGATTGATTGCAATACCATAATCTGTGATGACAACGTCTACACTTTCTCCCGGTGTTGTGACGGTTGTTACGTCTGTACAGATTGCCGGTGTTCTTCCCTGAAGAAGCGGTGCGATAACGATGGCACATTTTGCTCCGGCTGCTGTATCCGGATGTCCACCCTGCGCTCCTGTGATCATACCATTAGAATCTACAACAACGTTACAGTTGAAGTGTACGTCAACTTCCAGAGCTGCAAGAATTACGAAGTCCAATTTATTGACAACTGCACCCTTGTTGAACGGGTTCGCATACTCACCTGCACTGATCCGGAAATGATGCAGATCTTTTACAGATTCTACGGCTGCAAGGTCAAAGTCCTGTGTATCCAGAAGTGCATCTACCTGACCGTTGATCAGAAGGTCACACATCGGCTTTGTAAGACCACCCACACCAAAACGCATGCGGATATTTCTTTCTTTCATTACCTTTGCAAGTGAAATAGTAGATGCGATAGAAGCTCCGCCGACACCTGTCTGATAAGAGAATCCATCTTTGAAATACGGTGTATTTACAACGAACTGTGTACAGTAATCAGCCATCATCAGCTTTCTCATATCTGTGGTCGGTTTTGCTGCACCTGTTGCGATCTTCTTCGGATCACCAATCTGGTCTACTTCTACAACATAGTCTACCTTTGTCATTGAAATATGTGCCGGAAAGTTCGGGAACGGAACCATGCAGTCTGTGATTGCTACGACTTTGTTTGCATGGAAAGCATCTGACATTGCGTAGGAAAGTACACCACAGTCAGATTTTCCACCGATACCACGGCAGTTACCGTACTCATCACAGGTAGGAGTTCCGATAAATGCGATATCGATCTGTGTCTCACCTGTTACCAGGGCACGTACACGTCCGCCATGGGAACGCATGATCGCAAGACCTTTTAATTTACCGTTAGAAACGGCTTCTCCGATTTTTCCACGCACTCCGGAAGACTGAATATTTGTAATGGTTCCGTCTTCAATATATTCTACCAGAGGATCATGTGCTTTTCCAAGAGAGCTTGCACAGATAGTAATGTCCTTGATCCCCATATCATGGATCTCTTTCATTACCATATTTACAACGTAATCACCTTCACGGAAATGGTGATGGAAGCTGACTGTCATACCGTCTTTGATGCCACATTTTACAAGAACATCATGGATACTGTCTACCATCTTGCTTCCGTTGGAATTGATCACACATTCTACTTCCGGTCCGTGTTTTTTATAAACATGTCCGTCAAAATGATGAACACCCTGAAATACTTCTTTACCAGTTGCTTTTAAAATCTCTTCCGGGATATCTCTACCTACTGCGTTAATCATCTTATAAATCCCCCTTATACACACCTGAAGCTTTTGCAAGCTCGATTGTTCTCTTTGCTCCGTCATAGAAAGCGATATCGATCATCTTACCATCTACTGTAAATACACCGATTCCCTGTGCTTTCTTTGTATCAATTTCACGGACAACTTTTTCTGCGAAAATGATATCTTTCTGTTTTGGTGTAAAGATTTCATGTACAATGTTGATCTGTCTTGGGTTGATGATGGATTTTCCATCAAACCCCATCAGGTGGATATTCTCAACATCCTGACGGAAACCATCCATATCATCAAGGTCTGTGTATACAGTATCAAAGCACTGTACACCAGCTGCTCGTGCTGCGATCACCATGTTCTGTCTTGCTCCCATGAGCTCGATTCCAGTTCCGGTAATGTGTGTCTGAAGGTCTTTGGTGTAATCTCCGCCGGAAAGGGCAATTCCGAAAAGTCTTTCGGAAGATTCACAGATATCAAGTGCACGCATCACGCCTCGTGCTGATTCAATAGCTGCCATGATCAGAACGCTTCCTTCTTCACGTCCGAAATCTTTTTCAGCCTGAACAACTTCAGCTTCTACCACTTTTACGTCCTGTGCGGATTCTGTCTTTGGAATACGGATCGCATCACAGCCGCCTGCTACTGCGCAGCGGATATCTTCTTTCCAGTAAGGAGTGTCCAGTCCGTTAATTCTGACAACACGTTCACATCCTCTATAATTAATCGTCTTAAGTGCATGATAAAGAGAAAATCTGGCTGCATCTTTCTGGTTTTCTGCAACCGCATCTTCCAGATCAAGCATGATGGAATCCGGTTTGTAAATATAAGGATCTTTGATCAGTCCCGGTTTCTGTGCATTTAAAAACATCATAGTTCTTCTAAGTCTTTTTTTATTCGGATTCATTATCTGATCGCACCTCCCCACGGTAAATCTTCGATCTGTCCTACTGAACGGTAAACAGCTGCTTCGATTCTTGCTTTGATCGTACAGTCAAGAGCTCCTTTATCTACGATTGTAAGCTTTACATTATCGATTCCCAGATTTTCCAGTGTTTCATAAGCTACTTTCTTAATCTGGTTTCCATACTGATTGATCACTGCGCTTTCCAGTGAAAAATCAACTTTTCCTTCTCCGGCTTCTACTGTTACCTGGCAGTCACTGGATTCTAATGTTCCTGCAATTGCAGGTTTCTTGATTTCCATTCGTGCTTCCTCCTTAACATCCATTTGCATTAGTATTTGCTTCGTTGTGTTTATCATAGGGCTCTTACCTTACAGAAACACCTATGGTTTTCTTAATATTTATTAAGGTTTGTAATTTTAAATCATTCTACTGATTTTTTCTTGCTCTGTTATAGTTGATCAGGCATCCGGCCTTTACAATCTTCCGCTCATCCGGTGTCATATCTGCCACATAAAGCGAGATTTCTTCTGCTTTTCCCTGTCTGATCACATAAGCTTTAATCTCCTTCATATCCCCATCCAGTGCCTGACGGATATTCGGAACAAAAATATAATCATCGACTTCAAATCCCGGTTCTTCTTTCATCTGGAACGGAATCATTCCCCAGTTCATTACATTGGAACGATATCGTTTTGTCGCATATTCCTTTGTGATATTCGCAAGACCGCCGATCACTCTCTGACAACTTGCTGCCTGTTCTCTTGCGGAACCATCTCCCGGTTTCACCGCATAGATCATACTTCCTGTTTCCGTTTCTTCCGGTCTGATCTCTCCAAATCCCGGAATACTATGAATCACCTGGTAAACTTCTGTAAGTTCCGGATAAACTTCTGTCAGATTTTCTCCTGCGATTCTTGATTTTTCAATCTTGTCCACTGCTTTTGAACGTCCCACATATTCCGGATCACGTCTGGAAAGTGTGAATTCTGCAAGTCCTAAAGGATTGGAACGGTAAGAAGATGTCTCTCCGGATGGAATCAGTTCATCTGTTGTTGTGACAGGATCCATAATCTTTGAGCATACTTTCAGAAGAATGTTGTCTGTCAGCGCACTCATTTCCGGCCAGTCTTTGATATTCGGTCCGTATACCAGATCTTTCTTCTCATCGCCCTTCTGGAAACCATAATAAATGCGGTTTCTGTAAACAGTATCGTCAAAAGTATATTCCGGTATCTCTCCCCAGCAGTCAAATTCTTCTGCTGATGTAAGGAATCCCTGGTTTGCCGCTGTTGCTGCGATGGAACGGGCATCCATAAGCGCAACGGCTGACATCTGTCCGTTTCCTGGTTTGGATCCTTCTCTGTTCGGGAAATTTCTGGTCGTATGACGGATACTGAGTCCGTTATTGCACGGCGTATCGCCTGCACCAAAGCACGGTCCACAGAAAGCTGTACGGATGATTGCTCCAGCTTCCATAAGGTCTGCCGTAATTCCTTTTCTTGCCAGATTGATAAATACCGGCTGTGAAGAAGGATACACCGCAAGTGAAAATTCTCCGTTCCCACAGTTTTTTCCACGCAGGACATTTGCTGCTTCGACCACATTGGTGTAGTTTCCACCGGCACATCCTGCGATCACGCCCTGCTGAACCTTCAGCTTTCCATCCACGATCTTATCCGTCAGTGTGTAGTCTGCTCTTCCATTTCCTACGTGTGCTGCTTCTTTTTCCACTTCTCGCAGAATGTCTCCAAGATTTACATTTAATTCATCAATTTCATAGGTGTTACTTGGATGGAACGGAAGTGCGATCATCGGTTTCACTGTACTTAAATCAACGTAAACACATCCATCATAATAAGCCACATCCGCCGGGTTTAATTCGTTATAATCTTCTCCTCTTCCATGAAGTGTAAGGAACGCCCTGGTATCTTCATCCGTTCTCCATACAGAAGAAAGACAGGTGGTCTCTGTCGTCATTACGTCGATTCCGTTTCTGTAGTCGGTCGTCATGGTTGACACTCCAGGTCCTACAAATTCCATAACCTTATTTTTTACATATCCGTTTTTGAATACCGCACCGATGATCGCCAGTGCAATGTCCTGCGGTCCTACCCATGGATTCGGTTTTCCGTCAAGGTAAATAGCGATTACTTCCGGACGGTTTACATCATAGGTGTCACAGAGCAGCTGCTTTACAAGCTCTCCACCACCTTCACCGATCGCCATAGTTCCAAGAGCACCGTATCTTGTATGTGAATCAGAACCAAGGATCATCTTACCGCATCCTGCGAACATTTCTCTCATATACTGGTGGATGACTGCAATGTGTGGCGGAACATAGATACCACCGTATTTCTTGGCAGCTGAAAGTCCAAACATATGGTCATCTTCATTGATCGTTCCCCCGACTGCGCAAAGTGAGTTATGGCAGTTTGTAAGTACATACGGAATTGGGAATTTCTCCATTCCGGACGCTTTTGCTGTCTGGATGATTCCAACAAATGTGATATCATGGGATGCCATTGCATCAAATTTAATTTTCAGTTTATCCATATTTCCGGATGTATTATGTGCTTCCATAATGGAATAAGCGATAGTTCCTTTTCTCGCCTCTTCTTTACAGACCGGTTTTCCGGCAAATGCTTCTGCCTGGTTTTCTTCCTCAGCAAGTCTGGTTCCCCCTACCAGATAAACTCCTTTGTCATACAGCTTAACCATTCTTGTTTCCTCCTACTGTTTTGATTGTTTTCCTAGATTTGATCGTTTTTAAGATTTGGCTTTTCCTGCTTTTATCATAAAATACTTTATTATCATTTTCAAATATAGAAAATCGTAGTTTTGTATCGGTTTTACCGATAGCATCAAATAAGAAAGAATGTGCCTCGGCACATTCTCGAGCCGAGCGCGTTGCTGAGCGCCAGTGGCGCTCGTTAAGCAACGACCGAAGCGGAGCGTAGACCGCTTGCGACATTCTTCATCTTCGTGCGAGTGCGCATCTCCGGCACGCAGTGCCTTTTGTTTCATAGGAAGTTCCTTCGGAACTTCCTATGAAACAAAAAACAAGCCATAAATACATTTTCACACCGAATACGTATTTATGGCTCATAGTGCCTCACATTTTATAGAAAATTCTATTTGAATTTTCCACTCCAATTTTTAACCTAAGATATCATATTTTTCATCCGAATAAACTTCCCGGATTACCTTTTCCAGTTCGATTGCACCTTTTGAATGATATTCATCCGTAGAGTACGCCACTCCAAGATCCAGAAATTCTCCTTCTTTTCCGATCCTGATATACTGGATATCTTCATATTCTTCCGCACAGGACTGATAGGTAAACGCTATTCCCAATCCCTCTCTTGCCATCGCGACCGCCATCGCTGCGGAAATGTCGTTGTGATCTGACTTATATTTTAACTTTTCCCTGGTAAACAGCCTCCGGCTGAACCTGCCAAGGATCGTATCATATCCACTCATAATGAATTTGTAATCCCCGGTTTCTTTCAGATCGATCCAGTGGATCGGCATCCCTTCCGTCTGATGCATTGCTTTTGTAACCGGGTGACTTTTATTCGCCACCAGAATAATCTCATCCTTTTTCAGTATTTCAACCTTATTTTTTAATTTTGTTACCGGCATCGCGATCACTGCAATATCAATCTTTCCGTCCAGAAGCAGTTCTTCAAGACACATACTGTTATCCTCTACCACCTGAACCTTTACATTTGGATATCTTTCATAAAATTTCCTTAATATCGTTGGAAGCTTGCGCCGTCCACGAAAGGAACTGATCCCCAGAATTACTTTGCCCGACTGCAGATTTTCATTATCCCACAATTCATTCTTTGCCCTCTGATATTCGAGCAATATCTCCCGGGCATGCTCGATAAATCTTTTTCCACTGTAAGTCGGCGTAATTCCTTTTGATGTCCGCACAAATAATTTGGTTCCTATTTCACTCTCAAACTGATGTAAAAACTGGCTTAATGATGACTGCGCCATATAGAGCCGCTCTGCTGCCCTTGAAATACTTTCTTCTTCTGCAAGTACTGTCAGATATTTCAGTTCTTTCATGTCCATAATCCGAAATCCTCCCATCGTTTTTTCCGATACACATCATCTTTTTTTCTCTATTGCGCCTATATATCGTCTATTATAAAATAGAATCAAAGATTTGGCAATCCTGCACAACGCAGATATATTTTTTTGAAAGGACTCACAAATATGAACAAAGATTTTTTGAAGAATATTATTGATATGCATGTTCATACAAACCCGGATCTCCGTCACCGCAGATATGACGATTTTGAGCTGATGGAAGCCGGAATCCGCGTCGGCGCACGTGCCATTGTAATTAAAACACACCAGGGTTCAACGGTTGACCGCGCTTTTCTCTGTAACCGTCATAACGAAATCGTCCACCAGGGTGATAATCATTTTACAATGTACGGAAGTATCACTCTGAACCGTCAAATAGGCGGAATCAATCCATTTGCTGTCGAAAGCGGACTGAAATTAGGTGGAAAGGTTGTCTGGCTTCCGACACAGTGGGCAAGAAACCACCTCCGGCAGATGAACCAGTCCACCGACCAGTGTGTCGATATCATCCGTGATGGGAAACCGGTTTCTGAATTAAAGGACGTATTTCAACTGGTCAAAGATTTTGATGTGGTTCTTGGCACTGGACATCTCTCTCCGGAAGAATGCTTTCGTGTCATCGAAGCAGCACGAAATGCAGGTGTCAAAAAAATTGTTGTCACCCATCCGGAATGGTGGCTCGTCGGAATGAGCCTGGAAGATCAGATCCGGCTGGTAAAAGACTACGGTGTCATCCTGGAGCACTGCTTCGCCCAGCCACTCGGCCATGGTAAATATAAAAGCAACCTTCCGATGAATCTTGAAGCGATCAAAGCCTGTGGCTACAAGAATGTTATGATCAGCACAGATGGAGGTCAGGTCGAAAATCCTGCATGGGAAGATGCACTTTACCAGTATCTTCAGTACCTTGCAGACCATCAGATTCCGGAAGAGCAGATCTACTACATGACTCATACGATCCAGGCTGGACTTCTCAATCTTACTCTTTAAGATAAATTCATTAAAGGAGATTTATTATGCTTAGTTTCATCATCATAGCGGCAATCTTTATTGCCGTAATCATTGGATATAAAACTGGTTTTAACACCGGATTTTTTGCAATCGTGTTTGCCTATCTGATCGGTGCTTTCCTTCTTGGCATGACACCAAAGGAAATTATCAGCGGATGGCCTGTCAGTACAATGTTTGTCATCTTTTCCGTATCACTGTTCTATAATTTTGCACTGGCAAACGGAACTCTCGAAAAAACTGCACGCTGGCTGCTGTATGCATTCCGCAAGGCTCCGGGGCTTCTTCCTTTTGCCCTCTATGCAGCCAGCGCAGGAATCGCCGCACTTGGAGCCGGATTCTTTACAGTCATGGCTTTTATGGCTCCTCTGACTCTTCTGATCTGTGACGAGGCAAAGATGAGCAAACTGGTCGGGGCAATCGCAATCAACTGCGGTGCACTATCCGGTGCCAACTTTATGACCAGCGGAAGTGGGATCATTTATCGGGGACTTATGGAAGGAGGCGGCTATGCAGACCAGTCTTTCCGCTATACTGCTGTCATTTTCATCGCAAGTGTGATCTTTTCCCTTCTTCTAATCGCTTTTTTCAGATACGTTCCGAAAAGCAACCGTCAGATCGGACAAGGTGTTACCTTTGATAAACCGGAACCTTTTACAGATCTTCAGAAGAAAAATCTTTCTCTGATGATCGCCATGATCCTGATCGTCCTTATTTTTCCGGTTCTTCATATTCTTTTACCTGATATACAAGTAATCACTTTTATTAACAGCAAAATGGATGTCGGACTTGTAGCAATCATCTTCTCAGCAATTGCACTGTTCCTGAAACTTGCGCCTCAGAAAGAAGTGATCGCAAAAATTCCGTGGAATACCATTATCATGATCTGCGGTGTCGGTATGCTGATCAATGTGGCAATTTCTGCCGGAACCATCGACCTGTTAGCTTCCTGGGCCGGAAGCAGTCTCCCGGGCTGGTTCGTTCCGATCGCATTCAGTCTGATCGGTGCGGTTATGAGCTTTTTCTCCAGCACCTTAGGTGTTGTATGTCCGGCTCTCTTTCCACTGGTGTCCTCTCTTGCTCATACAGCAGGAATCGATCCGATGATTTTATTTACCTGCATCGTGATTGGTGCACAGAGTTCAGCGATCTCCCCGTTTTCATCCGGTGGAAGCCTGATCATGGGATCATGTGCTACAGAAGAAGAACGAAACACAACGTTCCCGAAGCTTCTGTTCCAGGCAGTTCCGATCAGTATGATCTCTGCGGTTTTATTTAATACAGTATTATCTTTTCTTTTATAAATAACAAGTTAAATTTTATTTACTTAGGAGGATTTATCAATGACTGCCTATGGTGTAGATGCACTCAGTACTGCACTTACTATGGTAATCGGTAAAAATCTTGCTCTTATGGTAAGCCCTCTGGTTCCCGCCACCTATCTGGCAACCGGTCTTGCCAATGTTGAACTGAAAGATCATATGAAGTTCAGTATTCCGTGGTACTGGGCAATCAGTGTGATTATGATCGTTATTGGTGTGATTCTTCAGATTATACCACTGTAAATGAATAGGAAGTTCCTTCGGAATTTCCTATGAAATGAAAAGAAGGGAAACCGCAAGCGGCTCCCTTATATAGTAACAGCTATTTATATGACAGCCGTCAGCTATTGTAGTTGGCGGCTATTTCCATTTACCCTTGAAAATCTCATAACAAAGACCTACAAGGCAACTTTGTTTTCCTTACACTTCCGTAAGCTCCCCTGTCTCCGAATCCATAATGAATCCCTTGATCTCAATATCCTTCGGCATCAATGGATGTGTCTTCAGTGTATGCACAGTCTCTTCTACCGACTTCTCCACAGATTCAAATCCACCCAGCCATTTTTCCAGATCAATTCCGCTGTGTCTTACGATATCAATATGTTCTTTGTCGATTCCGCGCTCTACCAGTTCTCCTAACAATTCATTTCCATCCATTCCCTGCACACCGCAATCCGTATGTCCAATGACCATAACCTGCTCCACCCCAAGCTCCAGAATGGCAACCAGAAGGCTTCTGACCACACTTCCGTATGGATGCGTAATGACTCCACCTGCATTCTTGATGATCTTTGCGTCTCCGTTTTTCAGTCCCAGCGCCGCCGGAAGAAGCTCTGTCAGACGGGTATCCATACAGGTCAGTACGGCAAGCTTTTTGTTCGGGTACTTGCTGGTCAGGTACGGCTCATAGCCTTTATTTTCCACGAATTTCTTATTATACTCTACAATCTGTTCTATCATCCTGTGTAACCTCCCATTTGATTTTCACAACGATATTTCATAAAACAGATTATAGACTTTTTTTCTCTGTAAGTGCAAGGATTCTTAATGAATTTTAATGATGTTTTTTCTTCCAGTACTGAAAAAATGCCTCCTCCTGCTCTGAGCGGATTCCATACTTTCTTCTCGCAATGTAGAATTTGGAATTCCACCCTGAAGTCTTCACCGGAATCGTCACCACATTGTGCAGCCGCACGATATCCATATACGGCAATACGGAAATCCCGAACCCATTCTCCACAAGTCCTGTGATAACTTCAATCTCTTCCGCAGCACATACCGGCTTTACCTTAATTCCTTCTTCTGCAAAAATCTGCTCCTGCAGAGTACGGAAACCGCTGGTCTTGGAAAACATGATCTGTGGGTATCCGGCTGTCTCTTTCAGACTGATCCGTTCTCTATTTTCAAGCGGATGTCCCTTCGGAACCACTACTGCGATATATGAATCCCGAATCGGATAATATTCGATCTCATCCGATTTCAAAAGATCCGAGCAAAAGCCGATATCATATTTTCCATCCAAAAGTCCTTCTGCAATCTCCGGTGTCATCCGATTGTAGATGATAAATGGAAATGTCGCCCCAAACTCTTTCAGCATATGTGGAATCGTCCCCGGTGCCAGAGGATACACACTGCCGATCCGCACCGTTTTCTCTTCCGTCCGAAGTCCTGCCGCCCGCTCTTCCAGACGAAGATACGCTCCCAGAATTTCATCCACATCCTTCATCAGCTCTTTGCCGTAATGACTCAGGCTCACATTTCGCCCTTCTTTTTGAAACAGCGGAACTCCGTACTCTTCTTCCAGCGACTTGATCGCATGACTGAGTCCCGGCTGTGAAATATTCAGTGCCTTTGCCGCCTTTCCGTAATGCTGGATTTTTG
>OLOO01000034.1_pt1 | contig 135769 bp, 105 predicted proteins | sample 1672621 | NCBI WGS metagenome assembly OLOO01 (sample SAMEA3136706, study PRJEB25190) | human gut metagenome | biome: human gut; feature: human-associated habitat; material: faeces | place: Austria | collected 2013 | reverse complement strand
GGAAGTAGTTCATCATAGAGAACATACCTTTTTTCATTTCTCCGCCGTACCATGTGTTTACGATAACCTGTTCTTTGCTTGTAATGTTGAACATTACAGCTGTTTCAGAGTTTAATCCTAATTCTTTGTAGTTTTCAACTTTTGCTTTAGATGCGTTGTAAACGATGAAGTCTGGCTCGAATACTTCCAGTTCTTCAGCTGTTGGTTTGATGAACATGTTTGTTACGAAATGTGCCTGCCAAGCTACTTCAACGATGAAACGGATAGCCATACGAGTATCTTTGTTTGCACCGCAGAATGCATCTACTACATAAAGTTTTTTGTTAGAAAGCTCTTTGATAGCGATATCTTTTACAGTATCCCAAGCTTCTTTTGTAGCTGGGTGGTTGTCGTTTTTGTACTCATCAGAAGTCCACCATACAGTATCTTTTGAGTTTTCATCCATAACGATAAATTTGTCTTTAGGAGAACGTCCTGTGTAAACACCTGTCATAACGTTGACAGCGCCCAGTTCACTTTCCTGACCTTTATCGAATCCTTCCAGTTCCGGTTTTGTTTCTTCAGCGAATAATGTTTCGTAAGAAGGATTGTATACGATTTCTGTTGTTCCTGTAATGCCATACTTAGTTAAATTGATTTCTGCCATCTTTACACTTACTCCTTTTCTTTCATTCCTCTGGAAGTGAATTTTCTCACTTCCCACTTAGTATTATACATGATATCTAAATAAAATCCATTAAAATTTTTATAAAATTTTTTATTTTTTCTATCTTTCACAATTATTCGACGTCAGACGTCCTTTTCTATGGTAAATTAATACAGTTTTGCTAAGATAAATCTTCTTTTGCTCCCTTTGTTTTCCATTTTTTATGTTGTTTTGATTTCCTGTACACACAAAAAGGATGTCCTTTACTCTCCCAAATAAATGACATCCTTTTTTTATACCCTTTTTTCGATATCAATATCCCTTTTTATCCCCTACAGGAGGCCTCGCTTTCCCGCTTCCATTACAGCTTCTGCTTTATTTGAGACTCCCAGCCTCTTATAAATCTGCTGCGTATGGTATTTTACGTTACTCACCGACATATTTAACCGTTCTGCGATTTTCTCTTTAGAAAGACCATCTGCCTGAAGCTTCAGAACTTCCAGCATTGCATCACTTAACGTAACGCTCTCGATTCCCGCCTTCAAATATCCCGGATAATAGCGGGTCATTTTTTCCGTTTCTTCCAAAACCTGCTTCCAGAACTGCCGGTTCTTTTTTTCCCCTTCTTTTGATTCTACCCTCGAAGGTTCCCATCTGCTTTGCGTAAGCAATGGGCGGATTGCAGCTCCCTCACGTGTAATAATCCGCACAAAATGATATTCCTCTGCCATTTTTAATCCTTCACACAGAGTCTCATCCCACCGTTCATCCCCAATACGGTACTGTACAATCGCCATCAATAATTTCACTTCGATTTTGATATAAGTGCGTTTCATTACTGTTGCATAGTACTCACATTTTAAAAGCAGATTGTACGCCTGTTCATTTCTCCCATTTTGCAGATACACACGTACTTTTGTCAGATAATGAAATCTGTCATAAATTGAAAACTCCTGTTCTTCATCCGGTGCTTTCTTCATCCATTTCTCAATCTCTGCTTTTTTCTGGCTGTAGAGCGCACATCGTATAATAAAGGTTTCAATATTTGGAAGCAGGCGTTCTGCTTCTTCTTTTTCTGCTTTTTTATAGAACCGTTTTAACAGTTCTTCTGCCTCTGATACCTTTCCTGTAATAATATGCAGCCATGCCAGCATGCCGTCTGCCACAAAGCATTGTTCTAATTTTCCTCCGGTCTCTGCCTGCATTCTCCCCTTATTGGCTAAGGAAGCGACCTCATAGTTGTCCTCACCCTTCTCAAAAAAGCTTTCTGAAAGAGCCAGATTTACCATACCCTTTCCATATTTTCCAAGGATAAATTCAACCAGTTTTCCAATGCCTTTTGCCAGTTCTCTGTCTCTCTTGCTCCACTCACAGAAGTCCTTTCCGCCATTCATCTGAGATGCCTGATTACTGGTGACAGAAAATTCCTGGAGACTGACCTGCTTATCCAAGATTAACAGATGTGCCTTTTTCAGAATTTCTACCATATTCTCACTGCCTCTGTGCGGAAGTCCGATTTCCAGATACAGTAATTCACTTCTCGCCCGACGCCGCTCCCTTCCGGAATGTTCCTTTGCGTACTGTTCCAATTCCTGATACCAGTGTTCACTCTCTTCTATATCCAATAAAAGTGACTGAAGCATACTCATTCCCATCATAAGCTCCGGACTGGTACGGATTTTTTCGTCTGAAAGCTTCAGGTAATATTTTTTCAGCTGATAATAATAGCCATTATTTGGTGCAGTTCTCGCATTTTCTATCAGCAAAGACGCAATCCGCTCTTTCTCCCCTGCTTTTTGATACATCTCAAGCGCACGAATTGGTTCTTTATTTAGCTGATAATACAAGCCTGCATTTTCATAAAGGGCATGAATCTGCTCTTTATTATACTTTCGTTTTAAACGTCTGTGCATACTGATACGCATTTCCCGACGAATTTCATAGACAACTTCGTCTTTTTCGGTTCTTTCCACCATAAAATTTCCGAGCCATTTTACCCTGCTTAAAATTGATTCTACATTATTTCTCCCCGTAATCATCTCTGCCAGATGTGCTGTAAAACAATCCACAATCGAAACTTCCATTAAAAATTCCTGTATCCGGATATCCCAGTTGTCATAGACATGCCAGTCAAGATAATCCCACATCTGGGATAACCCCCTGTCAATCAGCTCTGAAAATAATTTATCCGAAAAGTACTCGCCCTCTTTTAGCCCCTCACGAAGCCGAATTTGCTCATATACATCCCATGTAATATACCAGCCAAGCGGAACCCCCAAACAGTAATTTCTACTTACCTTGCGCTGTTCCGGCGTCAACAATATCTTTGTATATTCTATGTATTGATTTTCCTGAGCTTCATCAAACAATAATTCAGACTCTTCTATCACATAAAAGACTTCGCGGTAACGGACAGCAGCAAGCCACGGTGGTACGGCACATCTCCCCGATAAAATCAGCCATACATCTTCCCGTTCAATCAACGAAATAATTGCTTCTTTGATATCTTCACATTCTTCCTCCATTGCCAAATCATGCAGATTATCAATTACCACAATCTTTCGTTTTTCAGATTCTGCAATCCCCTCCAGTTCTTCTGCGCTTACCCTTCCAGCATCAAACATCTGATATTTTTTCTGTTTTAAATAACGGACAATCAGTTCTGTCTTGCCAATACCGCTCACTCCGTAAATATAAGCAGTTATATTTTCTTCTTCGGCAGCCTTCAAACGCCTGAGTGCCCGTTTTGGCCGGATATAACATATTTTGTCCTTTTCTGTCAATGATACACCCCTCTTCCTTTTTCCTTTCTATACATAGAATTATAACAATTTTCGACATCTTTGTATACTAACCAAACGGCTAGTATTTTCAAAAAAATGCAGATTATTTGAACGCAGATAAGCATTCCCCTGCTTCAAGTGCGCAAAGCACTAAGCAGCGGGTGAGGGGGGATGCTTCTGTCAGCGGGAGTTGAAAACTCCCACTGACAGATTGCGAAGCAACTGCGTTCATGAGCAAGTAGCGAAGCGGATTGCGAATGTCCGCTTTACTTACATGAAGCTCTGTGTTACCTGAAATTTCTGCACGGATGTTTTTGTCAAAAAATTTTACATAGATTTTTCATTTCTGCGCCTGCATACTTTACAAATGATTTCTAAAATAACAGTAACGAAACAGAAAAAGAATTTTTTTTATTTTTATTCATTAATTTAGAAACGGGGGATGACACATGTATCAGAAATTATGGAACTTTACAAAAAAACATACCAGGAAAACGCACACCGCTTTTCTTTTTCTCTTCACTCTTATTACCGGATGGAGCATTGTCGGACTTGTTATTGGCACACTTTTATGCCTGACAACTGCTATGAGCCTTCCGGTTCAACTCACTGTACTTTTATGCACCACCGGATATGCCGGACTGATTCCCGGATTCTTTACCGGAATCTTCTTTCTTTACAAATTGAATCTGAAACGTCCTGCCGGATTAACGTATCATTCTGATTCAGAGGAGCGCACAATAAAGCTGCTATAAAAGTGAATTCTTTTTGTTACCGCAATCGTAGGATAATCCCATTCTCTATTTTTTTAACTATGGTAGAATAGATGCCCCATGCAATAAATGCCAAAAAGAGAATCAACAACCCCTCTCCAGCATTGTTGATTCTCTTTCTTTCATGCCTAAACTTAAAGTCTAGAAAAAACGCACATTATTTATTTCACTTATCTAACTCAAAAATCTTATTATTTACTAGTTCATATTTGCCGCCATCCATATTTTTACGAACAAACGGCACCCCTTTTCTCACATAAAACACATTTTCTTCAATCAAAGCATCCGGATTCTCAGAAGGACTAATCGTACCCCCTAAATCATCAAAACTTTCATTTTTGCGGAAGGTATTGTGAATTGCCTCCTGCAAGCAGAACATCACGCAGCCGCCTTCATTTTGCCTACTATAGTTATACTCATAGATTGTACCATCCCCTGAATCTGCATCATATGCCATGCCATCCTGGTTCAATCTCGTATCGGCGACTTCGTTATAGCGAAAGAGCGCATCTTTACACTTCCAAGGCCAGATTCCTGCTGCTACCTTTCCTGCTTTATCTCCCGGATTGCAATAAATCCGATCATTAATCTCACATGCAATCGAATCTGCCATATTATGCTCTACCAGCGGACGCAGCGCATACATTGCTGTAATTCCGTCTCCTCCTGCTGCTTTCACATAATTATCGCAAATCTTCACATTTTCATGTCCATACTTCAAGAACGTTTCTTCGTCAAGCTCTGCCCCCTGAAACTTTTCATGTGCATACGTATAGCCTACTGCAATCCCCCAACGGCTCACCTGATACACAAAACAGCCCTCAACGGTAACATCCTGATAACGTGCCACACCCGTAGTCTCTTCACATTTTGGACGAAGCGCTGTCATGTAAATTCCACCATTATTCATGTGTTTGTCATACACATTGCCATGTACATCATGAATCAGCAGATTGCGCAGCGTAATTCCGTGTCGCACTCCTTTATCTTTTGCCACGACCGCAACTCCGGTACGATTCATCTTGTCTCCAAGTGAATACTGCTCTCCAATAATCTCACTCGCCTCATTTGTAATTTCCAAGTCTTCCACAATAATATATTCTGCATCATATAGCAAGACTGCGGACGATACATATCCATGATACACATGTGTCGGTGCGTCCAATGGATTTCCATAATCCTGATACCAGATCCCCTGTCCGCACGCTTCGATCCGAGGTGGTTCTCCATCGCCGTATACCCCAATCACAATCGGTGCTTCCTTCGTTCCACTATCGGTAATCTGAAGATACTGTCCATAAAATACGCTGTCACGCTCCAGCAACACACAGTCTCCCGGTTTGAGGCTGCTATGATTGATTGCAAAAAGACTGGCAAATGCTGTTTCGCAACTCAATCCGTCGTTCGAATCATTTCCCCTCTTCGAACTCACGTAATACGTCTTCGATAAGCTTGTCATACGCATCCTCCCGTAACCGTTTTTCAATAATCTGTGCGACTTCTTCATAAGTAAAAAAATCCCCATGATAGCGCCCGAATAAATCCACATTTTGTTCGTAAAACGCTCTCTTTTCTGCTTCTGTAAAATCCGGGCATAATCCGGTTTTGCGAACTGCCTCACTTGGCTGCACAAAATCTAATTTCAGGCGGGTCAGCTCATACTGCAGGTAGGCCGGAGCTGAAAAATAACGCGGTCCATAGAACTTTTTATTCTCTTGCTCCAGTTTTTTAAGCATCTTATTATGTGCATATCGCCTTGCCTCGAACCCTTCCATAGAAGGAGTTTCCAATAATCCAAGTTTATGTGCCAAAAGGAAGGCTCCCTGCGCCTTCCTTAAACACTCCTGTTTGATACAATAACTCTGTCGCATTATTTTACCGCTCCTGTAATTCCATTTGCAAAACTCTTCTGTAAGCATAAGAAGATCACTGCTGTTGGAAGTGTACAAATTAATACGCCAAGCATCAACATACCATAGTCAACGCTATAACCACTCTTTAAGTTTGCTACAAGCATTGGCATTGTGATTGCTTTGCTGTCCTGTAAAATAACAGTTGGCCATAAGTAGTTATTCCATGCACTCATAAAAGTTACTGTCATGGCTGCTCCATAAGTAGATTTCATAACCGGAATAAACATTTTGAAGAAAATCTGAACTTCACTTAACCCTTCCAGTCTCGCTGCTTCGATAATATCATGCGGGAATGAACGCGCCGCCTGACGAAACAGCATAATCATGAATGGAGTAGAGATTGACGGAAGTGCAAGCGCAATCCAGGTATTTACCAATCCCCATGAAGTAAACATTTTAAATAATGGAATCATAATTGCTACGAACGGAAGCATCATCGCAAGCAGCAAAATGCTCATTAAAATATCTTTGCCTTTATCATGGTAGATTTCGAAGCCGTATCCGGCAATGGAGCACACAAGTAATGCTACAAATGTAATGATAATTGCATTACGGAATGAGTTAAACATCGCAAGTTTCAGATCCTGCATCCCAACTAAGGTTTTAAAGTTTTCTACCAGATAACCACCTGGAATCAAACGTCCTCTTACCACATCAATACTTGTATTGGTTGCTCCACAGAGCATGTAATACAACGGAAATGCAGATAAAAAGCTTGCAAGAATTAAAATAATGTATGAAATTACTTTTTTTGTCTTAGTCACGTTTGTCACCTACTTTCATCTGAATCGCAGACAGGATTGCCACCATTATAAGAATAAATACAGATAATGCCGCTGCATAGTTAAATTTCGGTGTCTCTACAAAGGAAATATTGTAAATATAATGTGCCAGTGTCATTGTTGACTTACCTGGGCCACCGCCTGTCAAGTTCATAGATTCATCAAATAACTGTAATGTTCCGGATGTTGACATAATTGCAGTCATAAGAATCGTTGGTTTCAAAAGTGGAACCGTAATCTTTATAAACTGCTTGAACGGAGTCGCTCCATCAATATAACTTGCTTCATATACAGAGTAATCAATATTCTGTAAACCGGCAAGATAGAATACCATGTTGTAACCGGTCCATCTCCAAATCAAAGCGATTATGATTACCCAACGTGCCGGCCATGTACTCTGGAACCAATCCACCGGAGCACCACCAATAGAAGTAAGCACTCGGTTTACGACTCCATCCGGAGCAAATAAGGATTTGAAAATCATAGAATAAGATACAAGTGAAGTCGCACATGGAAGGAAAATCAAGGTACGGAAAATTCCTTTTCCTTTGATATGCGGGCTATTTAAAAGCTGTGCCAGTCCCAATGCTAAGATAAGCATGATCGGTACCTGAACGATAAAATAAAAAATTGTGTTAAATAAACATTGCTGAAATGTTTTATCCTGAAGGATTCTGGCATAGTTTGAAATACCAGTAAATTCCCCGTTTGTTTTTCTAAAGGAGAGCAGGATTGCCTGCGCCATCGGATAAAAACAAAATACAAAGATTAAAAGTGCTGCCGGAATGAGAAATGCCCATCCCGTAAGATTATGCCGTTTTTCTAAACCTATTTTTTTCATGTTTTTCTCCTAAAATAGAGCCGGGAACGCAAGTTGCACTCCCGGCACGTCCTATTTCACTCTTTAATAATTACTCATTAATATTAAATTCTACAGTATCCTGAGCGTTCTTAATTTCGCTGTCAATGTCTGCGCCATTCTGAACTACATTTGTGATTGCATCTGTTAATGCACTTCTGATGTCAGAGTAGTATGCACCGTAATCGATTCCCGGAACTTTTCCTGCAAAATCTACGATATCTTTATATACTGTCTGTCCACCATAGAAATCAGAAGCTTCATTGTAAACTTCAGATTCAGCTGCCGGTAAGTAACTTGCGATCGCTCCGGCATTTGGAAGCAGGTCGTCATATAATTCTACGCTTTCGCCAAATGTTGATTTAAGGAAATCAAATGCAAGGTCTGTGTTTTTACAGTTAGAAGATACTGCCCAGCTTGCTCCACCACAGTTTGCGTAGTTTGTAGCGCCTTCAATACCATCTAATTTTGGCATATCAACGATTGCCCAGTTTCCGGACTGCTCTTCTGCTGCCTGAATAGAAGACATGATCCAACATCCCTGAATAACACCTGCTGCAGTACCTTTGTTCATAGAAGCGATGTACTGATCCCAATCAGTGTAATCTACCATAACTTTTTCATCGATTAACTGTTTGTAAGTTTCGATAGATTTTTTCAGTGCTTCGTTTCCAACTAAGTCCACTTTACCATCTACCATTGGAGAAGCGCCTGCAGACTGAAGCATTTCGATTACAATTTCAGATCCGCCTGAACTTGTAAGCATCGGAACGTTGTTTTTCTCAACTACTTTTTTCGCTTTTTCGATAAAGTCAGACCATGTTGTATCTTTGAAGTCATCTACTGTGAGACCAGCTGCTTCAACCATATCTTTACGAATTGCCATGATTGTAGCACCATTGTCAAATGGAAGACCGTAATTTTTTCCATCTACAGTAGAGTCTGCTAACTTACCAGCAGAGAACTGTGAGAAATCAACGCCTGAATCTGTTAATTCTGTAAAGATTCCCGGATAGTTTGCTACATTTTTGTGGAAGGAATAATCCTGCATTAAGAAGATATCCGGTAATGTGCTGTAATCATCTGCTTCTGCAGCTGTGATTAAAGCAGTTTCAATATCAGAGTATACTTTTTCCTGGATATCCAATTTGAAATCCGGATGATCTTTCTGATACATTTTTTCTGCCTGCTCCATTGCATACACGTTGAAGTTCGGATCCCAACACCATACAGTAAGTGTCTCTTCCTGTGCTGCTGCGGTATCATCTTTTTTTGCTTCGCTCTTGTCTTCTGCTTTTCCACCACATCCTGCAAGCACAGATGCTGCCATTGTTGCTACTAAAAACATTCCCAATACTTTCTTTTTCATTACTATGATCCTCCTTAGATTAAAAATATTCTTTTATAAAATATAAAATGCTCCCCCGCATTTCATAAGTTATTCTTACTCAACATCGTCAACCCAGCGCATTTCGCCCGGTTCCATATCTAATTTGTATACACAGTTGCCATTGATGTAAACCTCTGTGTACTGTGCTTCGGATGAATTATTAATTACTGCAATCTTCTTGCTCTTCTGGAATACGGTTACTTCCGTATCCACATTTGTCACATAATAACGTTTCATCTCATTCTCCATGCCTGCTGCATAATAAATCGCACGCAGAAGAATTCTACAGTTCTGAGGAGAATATGGAAGACCTGCAAAATAAACACTATGTCCTTTCCCATATTCATTTACAACTAACTGGCTGTATTCTCCGTCCATTGCAAGGACTTGATAATTTTTGCCCTGTGCGTAAACTCGGCTTGTTCCCTCACCAAAATCTACTTCTCCATCAATGTCTTCTAAGATGAAATGATTTGCATCCAGTTCATTATACTTATCTGTATTAAGTGAGAAGCACATCTCACGGTCTACACCAAGTACATCAGATAACTGGAAGAATCTTCCCTGATGCTGGTAAGCAGTCGGTTCACCGACTCCGATGAATCCGCCTCCCTGGTCAACGAATCGGCGAATATTTGTTACAACCGCTTCATCAATCCAGTTTTCAGCTCCACTAAATGCAGTATATGCATCTCCAACATTGATAATTACTTTGATGTCTTCCGGAATTCCGTTTTTCACATCATCAAAAGAGATAAATTCTACTTCGAATGGCATTCCGCTTAAGCATTCCAATACACCTTCTGCGGAATAAGTTTCTCTATGCCAGATGGCATGATGTACCTGATTGGACATCCATCTTCTCTGGCTACCCCAACAGTTAAGAATCGCTACCTTAAATGGTGCTACATAAGAAGGAGTTTCCTTCATATTTTCATGAATTTCTCTAAATTCTGTAACAACCTTCTGAATTTCATCAATAAATCCCGGCCAGTTACTTGCAAGTTTTAAATATCCACCGTATCCGATTCGATCCAATGGTGAACGAAGCAGAGCACGTCTGGCTTTTCTCCAGTTATCTCTTGCTTCTCCAATCGGATCTCCGCCTTCTCCAAACACATCCGGGAAGAAGTATGGTAACAGACGACCTTCTGTATAATCTACACCTTTAATATCAGAAATCATACGAAGGGTTACACCACTTCCAACGGAACCTACGACTGCATCTAAGCCGATTCCTGCAAAATATTTGCCATACGGTTCTGTTCCGATCCAATGGTCTCCAAGGAACATCATTGCTTCTTTTCCATAAGAATGTACAATGTCAACTAATTCTTTTGCCAGTGCACACACTTCAATCTGCTGGAATTCGATAAAGTCGCGGAACTGTTTACTCGGCACGCGGAACATACTGTTGTGATATCCCTGATCTACAATGTATTCCGGACGGAATTTATAGCCTGCCCATTTTTCAAATCTTTCTAAGATATATGGGCTTACACTTGCACTATATCCAAACCACTCCACATATTTTTCTCTTTTTTTATCATCAAATGTCAATGTGAACTGATGGAAAAAAGTTGTAAATCGAACAACATCGATATGTGGGTTTTCCTCACACCATCTTTTCAGTTTTTCTTTTACGTATTTCTGAGTTTTTGGTTGTCTTACATCATAAGTTAACTGATGTGGTGTATCCTTCCAGTCATTTGTAATAAAGTTGTACATATGTACCGGATCCCAAATCAAGAATGCCAGAAAGCTGACGGTATATTCATGATATGGTATTGTCTGGATTTCAACTTCTTCTGAAGCTGCATCAAATTCCCATTTATCTATAGGAACAATTTCTCCGGTTGTGCGATCGATTACTTCCCACCAGCGTTTCGGATCATCTAATGTATTTACTTTTAACTGTTCGGTATGAAAACCTTCCATTAAACGAATACGAAGTGTCTCGCCTCTTGCGGTTACACGATCACTAATTAAGTACTCCTGCTGAATCTCATCTGGATTCTTCATTGCCCACTCATTATCTTTTCTTGTAGTATAATAAGTCGCATATTTCTTTACTGGTTCTGACAAAAGCGCTTCCGGCATCTCTGTTCCGTCGCAGTCCCTCAATGCATCTGCTCCTAAAAGATTTTTTAGCCGTATTGTTTCGTCAACGATATCTGCATCAGTCGGCAGCGTAAGTCTTCCCGTCATCAACACTATTCCCTCCAAACAACTTTTTTCTTATCTTTTATCTGATAGCTACAGTATAGCGGACTTCAAAAACGATATCAATTTTATTGTTGCTCGTTTTGTTATATTTTTTGCTATTTTATCAATAAAATACTATTTTTTTATCACTTTTTTATGTATAATGGATTTAGAGAGAATTTCATTTTACTATTTTTTCGTCTTTTTTACGAACTTTATTTACCTCACGTAACTTAACATACAAGACTCGCACATAATAATTAAAAGGATGTTTGCTTATGAGTAATGAATTTATTAATCTCGGTTCCGCCAATAGCCGCCCTGAAGATTTTAATCTTCGTTATATTTCAATTTCCAAATATGAGGATGACTGGCACTCTTTGCCACATACGCATCAATTTTCAGAACTTTTTTATGTTCTGCGTGGCGAAGGAATCTTTTATATAGAAGATAAAAAAGTCTCTATGAAAACAGATGATTTAATGATCATCAATCCCTATGTAGAGCACACGGAAAAAACACTCCCAAATAATCCCATGGAATATATTGTGTTTGGTGTCGAAGGTCTTGCCTTCTCATTTAATGACCCGGACCAAGATGGTACTCAAGGCTATAGCTTCTATAGCTATGGTTCCGACAAAAATCAGTTTATTAACTTCGCACAACTCATGATGCGGGAGTTCCAGGATAAAAAATCTGGATTTGAAAAGGTCTGTCATGGATTACTTCAAGTGCTTTTAGTCTATATTGCGCGAAAGCAAAACTTGTCTGTAATCTCAGACTCTTCTTTCCGGCTTTCCAAGGAGTGCGCGCTTGCTAAACGTTATATTGATATCAACTATTCCCAGAATATTACGTTAGATTCTTTAGCAGAAATTACACATATCAATAAATTTTATCTGGCACACTCATTTACAGAATGTATCGGACAATCTCCGATTAACTATTTAACCAACCGAAGACTTGAAGCGAGCAAAGAACTGTTGACTTCTTCGAATTTGTCGGTAACGCAGGTTGCTTCCAGTGTCGGCTTTTCATCTCAATCTTATTTCTCACAGAACTTCCAGAAGAAGGTTGGCATGTCACCCAGACAATATCGTAAACTGCACTCAAAGTAAAAAAATCCTAACAAGTGCAAGGCGAATTACGCTTTGCAGCTTCGTTAGGCTATTTTTCTGCATTTAAGAACGATTTTTTTAGCTTTTTTAGTATACTTTCTCTACTTTTCTGTTATAATGATACTTAGTGTTTGTTAATTTTACTTATATTTGGAGGCTTTTACACATGAAAAAGAAAAACGCTGTACAGACAATATCAATTCCCTCAGCTCACTCCAATAACACACTGATTCATCAAACTTCAAACGTCTCCGCGAAAATTACATTATCTGATTCTATTTTGTCCGGAGCCGTTATCGAATATCGCAAAGCCGGTTACAACTTTATTCGTCACTTACATACGAATATTGAAATTTATCGAATTCTTTCCGGCGAATGTTATATGGATATTCAGTCCGAAACACTCCACTTCACAGAAGGGGACTTTGTCATGATCCTTCCTGATGTGGTACATTCCTTTTATCTGAACGATACCTCAGACTGTGAGTTCCAGCATATTCATTTTGATCCGGATCTATTTTCAACGATTATCCTTGATAATGATGGGATTTTTCCGATCACATTGCTTCATGCGGTGTTATTCTCTTCCCATTTTTATTATCGACTGCGTTCGGATGCGACGATTGACGAGCAGATTCAAAAATTGATTGATCTGTATACTGCTTCTGAAAGTCTGTTTACCGCAGCAAACGTAAATGTTGCACTGATGAATTTGATGCTTTACATTCTCGATCATACCGAACCGGTGCATGAATACAAAGAACCACAGCTACAAAATAGCTATGTCGCTTATGCACTGAATTATATTCACGATCATTATACTACCAAAATCTTACAAGAAGACATCGCAATACAGTTGCAAATTTCGGTCCGCTATTTAAGCAAGATTTTTAAAAGCTATATGGGTGTGACTCTCTCAAACTATATTAATATTTATCGCATTAACTGTTCAATTGAGCTAATGCAAAACACCAATTTAACTTTGACAGAAATTGCGTTGCTGGTTGGATTTAAAGACTCGCAACATTATTCAAAGGTCTTTATGAATGTAATTAATGAGACCCCTTCACAATATCGAAAAACTGTTTCAAAATAATATCTAATACAAAATAGGCAGGAGCGAATCATCTTCACTCCTGCCTACTTTATTTTCCTTTATTGCTTTTTAAATTTAGTCTTCTTTTTTACGTTTTACTACAACAGTTCCTGCTGCCGCTGCAGACGCTGCAAATGCAAGTGCCCATGCTGCTACGTTCATTGTATCTCCTGTTTTCGGAGAAGTGATAGAGTTGCTTCCTTTTCCAGCAGAGCCGGAACCTGTAGTTCCGCTACCTGTACTTCCGCTACCTGTACTTCCGCTACCTGTGCTTCCGCTACCTGTGCTTCCACCACCTGCTGCTGGTTTTTTGTTGTCGTCTTTTTTGTTATCGTCTTTCTTGTTGTCGTCTTTTTTATCGTCATCCTTCTTGTCATCCGCTGTTTCTTTTACTTTCAGATCTTTGAAGGCTTTTTCGATTGCTGCTTTTGCTTCGTCTACCTGTTCCTGAGTTACATTTTCACCGTTCAGTACGTTCTGATACTGTTCGTAAACTTCCTGCAGTTTTTTCAGGGATTCTTCTGTATATTTTTCTTTCTCTTCTAATGCTTTCTTTGCATCTTCTGCAGTGTTATTCAGTTTTTCCATATCTGCCAGTGTTATAAATGTCTCTTCTACTTCTTCTGTGATCTCAGACTCAGTACCTTCTTCATTTACTGCTGTTACAGCAACATTGTACTTCGTACCTACTTTAAGGCCGGTCAGCTCATATCTTGTTTCTTTTACCGATGTCGCATTTACTTTTTCACCATCCAGATATACATTATATCCTTCTACTGCTGCTCTTGCGAGAACCGAATCCCAAGTAACAAGTGCTTTCGTATGTTTAATTTCAGAGATTTTTACATTAGTAGGAGTGGCTGGTTTTTCCGGAGCCGGTTTTTCACTTTCTAATGTAGTAAATGTAGTTGCTTCAGATCTTGCAGATTCATTTCCTGCTGCATCGACTGCGCTTACTCTTACTGTATATTCGGTTGCTTCTGTAAGGTCTGTCAGTGCAAATTCAGTACCTGCTACAAGCTCATCATTTACTTTTGCTTCATTTACATATACATTGTATCCTGCTACACCTACATTGTCGGTTGCTTCGTTCCATGTAAGCTTAGCTGTTGTTTCGGTTACTTCGGTTGCTTTTACTTCTGCTGGTGCAGTTGGTGCTTCGGTATCTGTTTCTTCTTCTGCTTCTAATGTGGTAAATGTAACAGCTTCGGATCTTGCAGATTCATTTTCTGCTGCGTCCACTGCGGTTACTCTTACTGTGTATTCGGTTGCCTCTGTAAGTCCGGTTAAGTCATACTCTGTAACAGTTACCGGGGAAGCATTTACTTTTGCTTCGTTTACATATACATTGTATCCTGCTACGCCTACATTATCAGTAGATGCATCCCATGTGACTTTTGCAGTTGTCTGTGTAATGTCAGCTGCTACTACAGCTGTTGGAACACTTGGTGCTTCGGTATCTTTTGGTTCCTCTTTTTTCAGTGTAGTAAATGTAGCAGCTTCGGATCTTGCAGACTCATTTTCTGCTGCGTCCACTGCAGTTACTCTCACTGCGTATTCGGTTGCCTCTGTAAGCTCAGTTAAAGCATATTCGGTACCTGTTACAAGTGTGTCATTTACTTTTGTTTCATTTAAGTATACGTTATATCCAACTACGCCTACATTATCGGTTGCTTCGCTCCATGTAACTTTTGCAGTTGTTTCAGTTACTTCGGTTGCTTTTACTTCTGTTGGTGCAGTTGGTGCTTCTGTATCTTTTTCTGCTTCTGTTGTAAATATCACTGCTTCGGATTTTGCAGATTCATTTTCTGCGGCATCCACTGCTGTTACAGTTACACTGTACTCTGTAGCTGCGGTAAGGTCTGTTAAACTGTATTCAGTACCTGTTACAAGTGTGTCATTTACTTTTGCTTCATTTACATATACGTTGTATCCTGCTACACCTACATTATCGGTTGCTTCGCTCCATGTAAGCTTAGCTGTTGTCTCAGTTACATCTGTTGCTTTTACATCTGCTGGAACACTTGGTGCTTCGGTATCTGCTACTGCTTTGTCTACATATGTAATAATTGGTGTAATATGTGCAGATGGTTTGCTTGGGTTTCCGCTATTTTTTGCTACGACACGGATCATATCGCCTTGAGCTACTTCAAGCTCTTCCGCTTTTTCCCAGTCTCCCACTTTCTCTTTACTATTTACAAGCGTTACACTCTTCTTCTCTGTGCCATTTACAAAGAGACTTAAGGTAACAGTTCCGTTTGCATTTCCAGACTGACGAAGATATGGTTCATCATCTTTTACGTTGAATGTAACGGTTCCGCTCTTCGGTACTCGATATGCCATTGCAGTTACAATGTCGGTATTTGGCGGTGTAGAAAGCAGACCGTGTACGGCTGGATTTGTTGTGGTCACTGTACCCTGTGGTGCATCAAGACCTGGACCATAATAAGTGTTTACTGCCCAGTTTGGCCATCCATCACTATCATATGTGGTCATATTTGCCCAGTCGCCGTCGCCTCTCTTCATCTGTCCAAACCATACATTTCCCTGCTGTCTTCCAACATAATCTAATGTCCAGTTGTATGTATTTTTCTGTTTCACTGTATAGTCATTTTTAGTTCCGTCTTCTGCAGTAATGCGAAGTGTCATTCCCTCTTCTACTACAGCGCCATCTTCCAGCTCTGTTTCTCCGTTTAATACGGAAACAGTTGCGGTATCTGCTACAGTGATATTTGCTTTCACTTCTTTTACGGTAGCCGGATTGTTTTCTGTGTAAGGAACACTCAGGTTTGTGCCTTTTACTTCATAATAACAATCTTTCAGTTCTTTATCAGAACTTGCAACTACTGTATAAGTTACATCTTCCATTCCTTCATAAGAAAGCACGATAGTGGCTCCGCCTTTTACGATATCGGAATCGCCAAGTACGTTTTCACCATTTTTAATGGTAACTTTAACGCCTGCATCTACGATAACGTTGTTAAGGAAATCTGTTACGGTTGTGTTTTTCGGAAGATCACTTACGTTTGTTCCGGAAACAGTATACACATTGGATCTCAGTACAAGTGCTGCTACTGCATCACTTTCTGCTGCTCCGATTTCCGGTACTGCTGTGATTGCATGTCCGAAGAAATCGTGATCGATTGTATAACCATTTCTATCAACCACTACTTTACCAGCATTGATTGCCGGAGAGTTTTCTGCAAGTTTGTATCCATCGAATACGGTCTTTGCATTTGGATCTTCATGTGTTCTTGCTTTTTTATTTGCTGCTACAGAATCCGGACCGGAACCTGCATCAACAAGTACTTTTGTACCTTCATTTACTTTTACAGCAGCTGCATCGTTTGGATAAGTACTTACATTGTAGTATAAGTTATTGCTGTAAGTTTTATTTCCGTTGATGTTCCAGTTACTTACTGTAGCCGGTGTTTTTCCTGCAAAGTAGAAGATATTATTTTCAATATCTACCGGACCACCATTACCATGAGTATAGTGCCAGATTGTATTGATTCCTTCTTTAATATAGAATGTGTTGTTGTAAACCTGACAGTTTCCGGAGTTTCCTGCCGGGTCTAAAGGTCCCATATCTTCATTCTGGCTGATGTTATAACGGAATGTATTATTGATAGATTCCGGACCACAGAACATAATTGTACTTGCAGTATTTCCATGGCTGTAGTTGTACTGATAGTTTGTTCCATCGCCATAGTCAGCATCCCATGGCTGTCCATCGCCATTTCCTTTTGATGCATTCAATGTTGTAAAACATTCATTATACTGGAAAATCGCATTTTTACATTTCCATGGCCAGATACCTGCTGCCACACGTCCTGCCCCAACATTCTGTTTTCCGATTTCATTACCATTTGCATCCAGTCTTGGCTGCTGCTGTGAATAATCAGTAGTATTAATCTGCTCTGAACCATTCTCAGATACATTATACTGAATCAACGGTCTGTCAAGATACATTGTTGTGATTGCATCACCACCTACATGATTTAAGTAGTTGTTCTCAATTACCACATTAGAGGACGCATATTTGTCCATCACTGCATCGGATAATGCACCTGTTGTGAACTGTCTCCACTGATAAGTGTATCCTACTGCGATTCCCCAACGATTTACTGTATCCAGAGAACAGTTTCTAATCTGGACATCATTGTATCTTGCGATTCCGGTTTCTCCTTCATTTGTTGGCTTTGCAACGATAAAATAGATACCACCGTTTGTCATGTGTTTGTTATAAACGTTACCTGTTACGTTGTGGATGTAAAGATCATTTAATACGATATGATCTACGGTTCCATTGTCTTTTGCAACTCCGGCAACACCGGTTCGATCCATTGCATATGCATCATTATATGCTTTATCTTTTTCGGTATCGGTTGCACTGTTTCTGTCATTTGTCAGCTCAAGTCCTTCGATTTCAAGGTATTCAGCATCTTCAATCAAAATACTGGAAGATACAGTACCTTTCCATTTATGATTCTGGTTATCCAGCGGAGTACCATAGTTTAACTCCCATAATCCATGACCGTTTGTATTAATCTGTGGTCTGTCTCCTTCTCCGTAAGTAGATACTTTTACCGGAGCTTCTGCTGTACCACTATCTTCTTTTGTAAATTTAAGCGCCTGATCTTCAAATACAGAGCCTTTTTTCAGAAGAATGGTATCCCCCAGGTTAAGGTCAAGCTCATTTACCTTATCCAATGTCTGAAATGCTTCGCTTTCTGAAGTTCCTGCGTTGCTATCTTTTCCTTTTTTTGAATCAACATAATACGTTGTTCCTGATGCAGCTTCTGCTCCCTTTGCACTAACAGGAACTGCCGGCATCATTGATGCCACTGTTGTTCCGGCAAGTACCAGCGCCAGAGTACTACTCATCCATTTTTTTCTCATGTTGTTACTCCTTCCATATTATTCTATATTCTTCAAAGTAAACCGGCTGACTTGCTCCATATCTCCGTTTACTTGAGAATCATTTTCAAGCTGCGTGATCTTTTCATCATACTTTTGCTCACGCACTTCCCTTTCAACTGCAACTCTTGCGGTTTCGAGATCCGCATTTTCCTCGTTGCCTCCAAAAATCCAGTCTCGGCTTTCATAACATTCCAAAACCTCGGCTTCTGTCAGCTTCATCCCCTCGCGAGTGAGATCATTGCAGTATTGTTCCTTCAAGGTACTGATTTCATAATCTAAATATAGCTGGAATGTATATTCCTTGAGTCCATAAATTACTTCGCCTTTTGCAACTTTTTCGCTTCGTTCTGCGTTTTCGTCCTTCCAACGCTGCTCCAAAGCTTCATAGCTGCTGTCGGATACATCCCCGCATTCTTTTGCAAGATCATACACCGCATGAATATATTTCAGCTGCTCTACGGTATTTTCCGCTAAAATTTCATAACCGTGTTTGTCATCATACTCTTTTTCCCAGAAATCTTCTTCATAAATTGCATTGTAATCTTGTTGAATCTGCATTTTGGTATCATACTCTACGGATTTCATACAATTTAGATATTCCTCTTTACCAATCGAATGTTCTCCAACCGTTAAATCGAATTGCTTGTGATTATTGTATTGGACGGCACACGTGGCAATTCCTGTGACTGCAATCACGAATACTGCAATTCCAAGCTTTTGAAACTGCGTTTTTCGATTCTTCATAGTCTTTTCTTCCCTTCTGCATAGAGTTTTATCCTGCCTATACGCAGACTGTATCTGTCTAATTTTGACTTCATTATAACAATCTGTTTCTTTTTCGGCTCGTCCTTTTTGATTGATTCCATCGCTGATTTTGTCAAATTCGGAACTAGAATGAAATTTCTTTTTTTGTGTTCGGGCACAAAAAAAATGAGCAGAAAACCCCAACCGACTCGTCGGATAGGATTTTCTGCTCTATAGTAGATAAAAAACAATATCCTCGTCAATGACGAGGATATCTTCTATACGGGTATTTAATACTCTGCTTAAAATAACAAAGTTATCCAGAGTTGGCAGGGAATTTCCTGAGAGCCATTTATAAATGGCCTGTGGATATTCAAATCCCATTGCTTCTTGAATATCTTTCACAGTGTATCCCTTTTCTTTAAGAAGTGTCTTGATGCGTGTGCCGGTTTCTTTTTGCAGAATTGACAAATACACAGGTTTCATAATTTTGCACCTCCATGAAATTCAAGTCGAAAGCCAGGCTTCCGACTGAGATATGCCATCCCGAAACATTATTTCATTTTATCATTTTCAGCAATAAAAATCCAGCTTTTCTTTCTTCTTATTCTAAAAATTTTTCAATATTTTCAAACATAATTTCTATCTTATCCACCTTTTTTTCTGTGTGATAATGACCGCAGTACCATTTCTGATAATTAAGTCTATCCTCAATTTTATCCAACCATTCCTCCGTTGTTCTATCCACCTTGCTCTGGTCTAATCCTTCCAAAAAGACTTCCGTCGGTTCATATTTTAACGGTACGGTATGGCTTAACACTACATCCACATTCCAGCTGAGTTCATTCAATTTCCGTTCCACGTTCTGCTTGATTTCCTCAGAAGGCTGTTCATCCGGCCACCAGCCATACCCATGAATCAATCGGTACATTCTATCGACACTATATGCACCGCCTGTTACAATAGTCTGCTTTCCATTAAAATCAAAAACCTCTCCATCCTTTGCAAAAAGCAGATCCGGATACTCCTTTTCATAATAAACCACACCGCCACGCCATAATTTTTCCTGATAGCTTTCTATCGTCTGCGGTCTTTGCTCATGATTTCCATGAATACAAAAAAATGTAATTGGTAGGGTTTCCAGAAACTCTTTCTTTACATGGTCTTTTACCCATCCAGAGAAATTAATTCCTGCGTCCCCAAGAATAATCAAAACATCCTCACGGCTTGTTTTAAATTTGCCGCAAAACTGCTCAATCCGCTCAAACTTCCCGTGGGTGTCTCCTGTGATGTAAATCACGATTTTCCACCTTCCTTTAAATTGTAAAGCGTTCAAATATCTGCCAAGTTATGAATTACTTTTACCAGTAATTCTGCATCAACAGGCTTCGCAATATGCTCATCCATTCCTGCTTCTTTTGCTCTTATTCTGTCCTCCGTAAAGGCATTTGCTGTCATTGCAATAATCGGTATTGTTTTTGCATCCTCTCTATCCAAAGACCGGATCAGTCTTGCTGCTTCATATCCATTCTTGACCGGCATCATAATATCCATAAGAATGACATTAAATTCACCAACTCTGCTTTTTCTGAATCGTTCAACAGCTTCCTGCCCATTCCATGCTTTGGTCACGTCAGCACCTTCATTTCGAAGCACAAATTCAGCGATTTCCATGTTCAGCTCATTATCCTCTGCCAAAAGAATGTGCAGCCCCTTTATAGAGTTTTCTGATACATCTTTCTGTTCTTCACGTTTATCCGCATCCAGATCTATTTTAAATGGAACCCGGATCACAAATGTCGTCCCTATGCCTTCTGCGCTTTCAAAAGTAATCGTTCCACCCATTTTCTCAATCAATTTCTTTGAAATCGGCATTCCCAGACCTGTTCCGGCAAATTTTGTGCGGCTTCCTGCATGTTCCTGTGCAAATGGTTCAAAAATACGTTTTTGGAACTCTTCTGCCATTCCGATTCCTGTATCCCGGCAGACAAATTCCATCGTCGTCATTTCCGGCTGTTCGGATGGAATTTCAATGCAGCTGATATAGATTTGTCCGTTTTCCCTGTTATATTTCACTGCATTGGACAGGATATTCATCATCACACGTTTCACATACCCTGCACTTCCAATAAGATCCCGGTGTGTGATTTCTTTTTTCTCCCACACAATCCGGATATTCTGTTCTGCAGCCACCTGCTCGATCACAGCAAATACCTCCCTGGAAATACTGCTCAGATTAAATGGGATCTCTTCCAAAACAATTTCACCCGACTCAAGTTTACTCATATCCAGAACATCATTTACCAGTTCCAGCAGCAGATTGGATGCCTCTTTCACCTTTGTCCTGTATTCCGTCTGCTTCTCCATATCATCTGCATAATGGTCCGCCATATTGACCATGCCGCAGATTCCATTAATCGGAGTCCGGATATCATGACTCATTCGCTGTAGAAACTCTGTTTTTGCCTCATTGGCTGCTTCTGCCTTTTTTGCTGCTATCAGAAGTTCTGCTTTATATTTTTCATCTTTTTCCTGTTCCTGTTTCCGGTGTGCCAGATTGGTTCTGTATGTCCAGAACCAGAATATACTAAACATCAGAAAATAAAGAAAAATAACGCTTATCACACTTAATGGAAGGTTATGGAACACTTCGTTATCCGGAAGATACGCATAGATATAATAATCACTCTGCTTCAGCATGATTCCATAACATCCAATTTCTTTCTTCTTCAAATGATAAATATGCTGACTGTCTGTATGCTTTTTCATTGCCTGAACAACTTCGTTGTCGGTTGTATTCTGCCCCAGCAGGCTCTCATCATTGCTGGCAACAATGCTTCCCTCGTCTGCAACAATAATCGTTCCATCTTTCTGGACACTATAACCATTTAAAAGCCCCTGTATCGTCAGCGTATAGTTTCTGGCAAATTCAGGAGATGTGTAATAATAGGTCGCAACGATACCTGGTGCATCTTTTCTGGCACAGGCTGCAATGTCAATATGTGATCCGTCTTTCCTGTTAAACCGTTCCGAATAAGTTCTTTCTTCATATCCGGCAAAATCCATGATAATATCTTTTTGCAGATACTCCATGATCTCATTAGTCAGAGACTCATCCCTGCTGTATTCACAGTCCGTCTTTCCATCTTTATCCAGTATAATGATACCATCCACCCAGAGAGTCTGAAGATTTCCTTTGAGGAACTCCCGGCTTAGCTGACCGCCGTTTTCTATTTCTATGTTAATATTTGTACTCATCTGTCTGGCACTTTCAATCGCACGGAGAAGACTTTTGGATTCCGAAGATTCATTATAATGAGTGTAGGTAGAGCACTGCACTTTGACATAATTTACAATCTCCACCATTCTTTTCTCTGCTTCCGTTTTTTCTGTGTGGAAGAAATAAAGCAGGGAAACTACAGCCACACAGATTCCAATCAGACCGCCGAGCAGCTGGATTCGTTTTTCTTTTTTCTTTCTCTTAATATCCAAGATCATCCACCTCCAGATACTTCTGGGGATCATCCAGATATTTTCCAATAATTTTCAGGGATGTGCCATCCTGACGCATTTCTTCCAGTGTCTGATCCATCTGCTCACAGATTCCTCTGTCATCCTCTTTTGCAAAAGCGACACCTATTCCAGTGATCATCAAAGGTTCTTCCAGGATACGGAAGCTTGCATCATAATCCTTCATATACTGAACAATCGATTCCTCATGTGCGGCGACTGCATCTACATAGCCTTTTCCCAGAAACGTATAGATCAACTCCCTGTGTCCCAGACTGATCAGATTGCCCAGCTTTGGGATTCTCTCATCCGTCCGGTTCAGAAAGATGCCTTCCGGTTTGGTTGTGGACTGAACAGCCAGGTTCTTTCCCTCCAGGTCACTCAGTTTATAGATATCACTGTTCTCATTTACAGCGACCACCTGACGGCTTGCTATATACGGTCCTGCCCAGCGATAATCATCAAGACGCCCTTCTATGGAAAAACAGCCCATGATACAGTCAATTTCTCCACTCTCCACCAGTTCTTTTTTCTTCTCCCAGTTGATCTGGACAACATCCACCTGATAGCCCATTCTTTTGAAAGCTTCTGTAGCCAGTTCTACATCTATACCCGTCGGTACGCCATCTTCATTCAGATAGTTGTATGGTGGATAGTTATCGCTGCCGAGGGTAATAACAGGTTTTTCTGGTTCTTCTTTCGTGTTATCTGTGTTTTTACACCCTGCCAGGGTGACTGCTAAAAATCCCGCAAGCAGAATACCTGCAATCACTCTTTTTCCTTTCATTTTTCGTCTATCCTAACTATTCCTTTCGTTTTTTTCATAAAAAACGCTTATTTTCGCTCTAAACATGCGACAGTTTCTACATGCACGCTCGACGGAAACATATCACACACTGCCACTTTTTCCAACTGATAATTCTCTTCACACAAAATTTTTAAATCTCTTGCAAGTGTCGCAGAATCACAACTGACATAAACAATGCGTTTTGGTTTCATCTGGAGCATAGTAGAAAGCAGTGTCTCATCACATCCTTTTCTTGGTGGATCTACCACGATAACATCGGCATATACTCCGTCTTTTTCGTATTTTTCCGGAAGCACTTCTTCTGCTTTTCCGACATAAAACTCAGCATTTTCAATTTTATTGAGTGCTGCATTTTTCTTTGCATCTTCAATCGCAGCCGGTACAATTTCCACTCCATATACCTGTTTTGCTTTCTGTGCTAAAAACAGGGAAATGGTTCCGATTCCACAGTATAAATCCCAAACCGTTTCATTTCCGTCAAGCCGGGCATATTCGAGTGCAGTCTGATACAACTTAACCGTCTGTACCGGATTAACCTGATAAAATGAAAGCGGAGAAATCTGATATTTGATGTCTCCAATATAATCCGTAATCGTTTCTTTTCCCCATAAAGGAAGAATCTCATCTCCTAAGATTACATTTGTCTGTTTTTTATTAACATTCAAGGTAATACTTGTCATACCTGAAATTTTTGCTAATTGTCTGCAGAGTGCTTCGGCATTCGGAATTGAAGTTCCATTGATAATCAGACAGACCATAATCTCTTTCGTTGTAAATCCATAACGAATAAGTACATGACGGATAAGTCCTTTTCCTGTGGTTTCATCATAAGGTTCTACTTTATTTTCTTCCATATAAGAAATGATTTCATTTAAAATCATTTCGTTAACTTCCACTCCAAGCAGGCAGTTTCGGTTCGGGATAATCGAATGAGTCCGTCCGGCATAAAATCCGGTTACAATATTTCCCTCTTTGTCTTTCCCAAATGGAAACTGCGCTTTATTTCGATAACGCCACGGGTCTTCCATGCCGATTACTTTTTCAATCGTAAAGTTATCAAAACCTCCGATTCTGCGGAGGTTTGCTTCTACTTTATTTTTCTTAAACGCAAGCTGGGCTTCATAATTCATAAACTGAAGCTGACAGCCTCCACAGGCTCTTGCCTGCGGACACTTTGCTTCTACGCGGTCTTTTGACGTCTCTAACACTTTCATCAGTCTTGCAAATCCATAGTGTTTTTTTGTTTTCATGATTTTTGCTTCGACTTTATCTCCAATCACTGCATCTTTGATAAATAAAGTGTAACCATCTGCTTTTCCGATTCCGGCACCTTCATGACTCATATCTTCAATTGTCACCTGTACCAAATCATTTTTCTTAAATTCCATTTTATTTATTCCTCACCGCACTGTGTTTTTCTTAAGTTTGATTCAAAGAAACGGTTGTATCCAAGCCAGTCTTTATTGTCTCCCGCTGAACGGAAGATTTCTGTAATCGTTTCCATCTTGGCATCCGTATTGTCTGCAAGGTTTAAAGCAGCAGCCTCTGCAAGTGCCGGTTTTTTCGGTGAACCATATTCAAGTTCGCCATGATGTGCCAGAATACAATGTTTTAATTCACTTTCTAATTTTGCCGGAAATCCCAGAATTTCCTTTGCCATATCATGAATCATCTCTGTGCCGATCATAATATGTCCAAGTAATTGTCCGTCATCGGTATAATCATTCATTGGAAATGCACTTAACTCCACGGTTTTTCCAATATCATGAAGCATTGCTGCGGTAATCAGCAAATCACGATTTAAAACTGGATACGCTTTGCTGTAATACTGGCAAAGACGCACTACCCCAAGTGTATGCTCTAACAATCCACCGATAAATCCGTGATGTACAGTCTTTGCTGCTGAATTTCCTTTAAATGTCTTGATAAATTCTTCATCTTCCTCAAAGAATTTCATAAGCAGTTTATTTAAATAAGCGTTTTTAATGCTGTGCACATATTTCAGTAATTCTTCATACATTCCGTCAATGCTTTTTTCACTGATTGGAAGATAATTTCCGGGTTCGTATTCTCCCTCATGCGCCTTTCTTGCACGTTTAATGCTGACCTGAAGGCTTCCCTGAAAAGAAGTAACATCTCCGATGACATCAATATAATCAAGTGTGTCAAAGTCATCAATTCCCTGAGAATTCGGTTCCCAGATTTTTGCATCAATTGTGCCTGTCTTATCCTGTAAAATTACATTTTCATAAGGTTTTCCGTTTTTGGTAACTGCCGGCTGTTTATGCTTACACAGATAAATTCCTGAGATTTTTTCACCTTCACGCAGTTCATTAATAAATTTCATAATTCTCCTAACCTCTGGTCCTTTATTGGTCCTCTTTCTTTTTCTTTTTTTATAATGCTCCGAGTGTCACATCAAATGTAACCTCTACATATCCTTCTGTCGCCTGCCGCATTGCCTTTACTTTTATTGTGTCACCGCTGTTACATGCTTTTAGCTGTTGCTGGTATTCTTTCATGCTCTCTATTTTCTCGCCGTTTACTTCTGTTATCACGTCCGCATTTTGAATTCCTGCCTGCATTGCCGGAGAATCCACTTCCACACTTTCTACAAAAACTCCTTTGGGAATTCCCTTTTTCTCGGAAATCTGTGGTGTAATTGTTTCTCCTGTGACCCCCATATAGACAATACTCTGATTGTTAGATAATGTTTCTATTAGTTCTTTTATCTGAGAAATAGCAAGTCCTGTCACCATGTTTTTAGAATCTCCCAAAGCAAAAGACTGCGCAATAACGCCAATCAGTTCGCCTTCGGTATTTAACAAAACTCCGCTTCCCTTTTCACTTCCAACAATATCAGTAGTCAGTATACCATACTCTGCATCAATTTTGGAAACAGAATTTGTCACAGAAGTCAGAATTCCAAAGCCAATAGAATCTTTATACTCCATCGGACTTCCGACTGCAATTACCGGTTCTCCCTGTTCTGCACTGTAAGAATTTCCAAGTACGGCCGTTCCGATTTTACTTCTTGTATCAGATTCAATCTCTGAATCTGATATCTTTAATATCGTAAGCCCGGTACTTGTATCTGATTTTAAAAATCTTGCATCAACAACCGTATCGTCACAAAACTGTACCTGAATTCGATCTACATTTTTCACAATTCCATACTGTGTCAGCACATAAAGTTCCTGCCCGTTATCCGCTACAATCACTCCCGACATCTGGCTTTCATAAGGAGTCTGAAACCAGTCTTCATCACTTTTAACCCCGATGACCGTTACCATCGCTTCTTTTATTTTATCTGCTTTTTTCAGTACTTCCTTATACATTTCGCTATAATTATCAATAGAAAGTCCAGACTGCTCACCTTCCTCCGATTCGCTTATGTCTTCTGCTGCGATACCCGCATCTGTCTGTTGTTCCTCTTTTTTCTCTGTCTCTTCGTCAGTTGGAATTTCTACTTTCTGTTCCGTCCTTTTTTTATTTTCAACTGCCTGCGAAATCTGCGGCTCTACAACTGCAAAAACCAGTGCGGCTGTAAGTCCAAAAATCGCTCCTGCCCCTGCAAGAACTCCTGCTGCTTTCCACATTTTTTTCCTGTCTAATGGTTTTTTCTTAATTGTTTCTTTTATAAATTCATACGATCCGTCTTCCTTATTCTTTTTCTCGTCCATGTAGATTCCTCTGCTTTTTTGGTTTTTATAAAAACTTTTTGAGAACACCCTGTCTCTCTTGGATGTCTTATTCCTAATCATTTTACTTTGGCATGGCATCATTTTAGCAGACACTTATGAACAATTTATGAATAACTCTTTTCATTTCCCCGGATTTAGGGTAGAATGATTAAAAACAATTGACAAAATAAAGGTGATCAAAATATGAATGAAAAAGCATTAAAAACTCTTGAATATTACAAGATTATCGATATGCTCGAAGCCTTTGCCACTTCTTCCATTGGCAAGAATAAATGCCGGCAGCTTCGCCCGCTCGATAATCTGACAGAAATAGAAACCATGCAGCAGGAAACCGCAGACGCCCTCTCCCGCATCTATCAGAAAGGCAGCCTTTCTTTTAGCGGAGTGAAGGATGTTCGCGGTTCTTTAAAGCGTCTTGAAGTCGGAAGTACCCTTGGAATCGGAGAGCTGCTTGCTATCCGTTCTTTACTGGAAAATGCAAGCCGTGCCAAAGCTTATTCCAGACGAGAGACAGAAAATGAGCATACGGATTCACTTGATAACATGTTTGAGTTAATCGAACCACTTTCTCCTCTTGCTACTGAAATCGGCCGCTGCATTCTCTCTGAAGATGAAATCAGTGACGATGCCAGTACCGGACTTCGTCAGGTTCGTCGTTCCATGAAACTGACAAATGATAAAATTCATACACAGCTTAGTTCCTTTGTAAGTGGAAATTCCAGAACCTATCTTCAGGATGCCGTTGTCACTATGAGAAATGGACGCTACTGTATTCCGGTTAAGGCAGAATACAAAAGTCAGGTTCCCGGTATGATTCATGACCAGTCTTCTACCGGTTCTACTATCTTCGTAGAGCCAATGACAATTGTACGTTTAAATAACGAAATGCGTGAATTAGAAATTCAGGAACAAAAAGAAATCGAAATGATTCTTTCTAATTTAAGCCAGCTTGCTGCCGAAAATCTTGACGCTATTTTTGATGACGTCAAACTTTTATCCGAACTTGATTTTATTTTTGCACGTGCCCAGCTTGCAAAATCCCAAAATGCAACCGAGCCTCGCTTTAACCGAGACAGAATCATTGACATCAAAAAAGCCCGTCATCCATTAATTGATAAACATAAAGTCGTTCCGATTGATATCCGTATCGGTGAAACCTTCGACCTGTTAATTGTAACCGGTCCAAACACCGGCGGTAAAACCGTATCATTGAAAACCGTGGGACTTTTAACTCTAATGGGTCAGTCCGGACTTCACATTCCGGCATTTGATAATTCCAGACTGAGTGTTTTTCGTGAGGTATATGCAGACATTGGAGACGAACAGAGTATTGAACAGAGTCTTAGTACCTTCTCCTCTCACATGACCAACGTAGTTCGTTTTATGGAAACTGCTGATTCCGATTCTTTAGTACTCTTCGACGAACTTGGTGCCGGAACAGACCCGACAGAGGGTGCAGCACTTGCAATTGCCATCCTTTCTACGCTTCACGAGCGTGGCATCCGTGCGATGGCAACCACTCATTACAGTGAGTTAAAAGTCTATGCGCTTTCTACTCCGGGTGTAGAAAATGCTTCCTGCGAATTTGATGTCGAAACTCTGCGCCCGACTTATCGTCTGTTAATTGGAGTTCCCGGAAAGAGTAACGCATTTGCTATCTCACAAAAGCTCGGACTTCCGCTTTCTATTATTGAGCGTGCCAAAGAACAAATCAGTCAGGAAGATGAAACCTTTGAAGATGTCTTAAGCAATCTCGAAGAAAGCCGTAAGACGATCGAATCCGAACGAGAAGAACTTGCTTCTTATAAGGAAGAAATCAAAACCTTAAAAGAACAATTAGAAGCAAAACAGGATAAATTAGACCAGCGAAAAGAACGGATTATTGCTGAAGCAAATGAAGAAGCGCACCGTATTTTACGGGAAGCCAAAGATTATGCTGACCAGACCATGCGTATCTTTAATAAAGCCGGAAAAGACAGCATGTCTGCAAAAGATCTGGAAAAACACCGTTCTGATTTAAGGAAGAAAATGGACAAGGCTGGAAAGAAAGTTGCCTTAAAAACACCACAAAAACAAAAATCTACCCTTCGTCCGCAGGATTTATCGCTTGGCGATTCTGTAAAAGTCATGAGCTTAAATGTAAAGGGAACAGTCAGTTCCAAACCAGATTCCAAAGGTATGCTGTTTGTCCAGATGGGTATCTTACGTTCCAAAGTCCATATCTCTGACTTACAGTTAATCGATGAACCGGTTATCACAGGACCTGCACTTTCTCGTACCGGAGCCGGAAAAATCAAAATGAATAAATCCGCTTCTGTCCGCACCGAAATCAATTTGCTCGGAAAGACCGTAGACGAAGCAGTCTCAGAACTTGATAAATACTTAGATGATGCCTATCTTGCACATTTAAGCAGTGTCCGTATCGTTCACGGTAAGGGAACCGGTGCCCTTAGAAAAGGCGTACACAATTATCTGAAACGTCTAAAATATGTTCAGGATTTTCACCTTGCGGAGTTTGGCGAAGGTGACGCCGGTGTTACAATTGTGGAATTTAAAAAATAGGGGTTAAATAAATGGTTTCAAAACAGAAAATTTTAATCGTCGATGACGACAATAACATTGCAGAACTGATTTCATTGTATCTTACCAAAGAATGTTTTAATACAATGATTGTCAATGACGGAGAAGAGGCATTAAATGCATTTGCCTCTTTTAGTCCGAATTTGATTTTACTTGATTTGATGCTCCCTGGAATTGATGGTTATCAGGTATGCCGAGAAATCCGTCAAAAATCCAATGTACCGATTATCATGCTTTCTGCAAAAGGTGAAATTTTTGATAAAGTGCTTGGGCTCGAACTTGGGGCAGATGACTATATGATTAAGCCGTTTGATTCCAAAGAACTTGTTGCAAGAGTAAAAGCTGTCCTGCGCCGTTATCAGCCAACGGTCGCTCCTGCCGGACAGCCTGCCGGAAAATACGTAGAATATCCAGACCTTGCTATCAATCTGGCAAATTATTCCGTTGTCTACTTTGGAAGGCAGATTGATATGCCTCCAAAGGAACTCGAACTTTTGTATTTCCTTGCTTCCTCTCCCAATCAGGTCTTTACCAGAGAACAACTCTTAGACCATATCTGGGGGTATGAATATATCGGAGATACCCGTACAGTTGACGTGCATATCAAACGTTTAAGAGAAAAAATCAAAGACCATCCATCCTGGTCTATCAGCACTGTATGGGGAATCGGTTATAAATTCGAGGTTAAAAATACATGAGAAAATCTCTCTATATAAAATTTGTAATTTCCTACCTGATTCTTGCTTTCATTGGATTTTTTGCAGTCTCCATGTTTGGTTCCTCTATGGTACACAATCATCTGGACTCTGTTTACAGCACTTCCTTATATCAGGAAGCCATAAATATTGCCCAAAACCAGGCTTCTAAATATTATAGGGAACAGGCTTCCCTGGAAAGTGTAGCGCAAAATCTGGAAACATTGTCAAAATATCAGAATGTGGAAATCTGGCTGATTAGCAAAAAAGGAGAAATTCTTTTAAATACTGCATCGGATTCGGATGATAATAAACTTACTGTCATCGAAGATTTTAATCCCGGTCATTCAAATGGAACTTACTACCAGACCGGAACTTTCTTTAACATGTTCTCTACCGAACATTTAAGCGTAATGGTTCCAGTCACTTCCCAGTTAAATATACAAGGATATGTTGCCATCCATCTGCCGGAAAGTGTGATTTTGAACCAGCAGAATCAGATTATGAATATCATTTATTCTTTAATTTTAATTATTCTTCTGATTATGCTCTGTATCCTGCTTGTTTTTTCTTTTATGGTCTATCAACCGCTTCGCAAGATTATTGCCGGTGCGGATGCCTTTGCTTCCGGAAACTTAAAATACAACATTCCGGTTCATACAAACGACGAAATGGGAACACTTGCTGTCACCTTAAATTATATGTCAGACGAACTTGATAAAGTCAACGAATATCAGAGAAAATTTGTCGCCAATGTCTCACATGATTTTCGTTCTCCGCTGACTTCGATTAAAGGCTATACCGAAGCGATTTTAGATGGCACAATTCCGGTGGAAATTCAGGATAAATACTTAAACATCGTAGTCTATGAGACAGACCGGCTTTATAAACTGACCGAAAGCCTTTTAACCTTAAATGACATTGATGAAAAAGGACGTATGCTTGACTTTTGCGATTTTGATATCAATGCAGTTGTCAAAAGTACTGCTGCCACTTTTGAAGGAACGTGTCGAAAAAAACGAATTTCTATTGAACTGGTCTTAACCGGACAGACCCTTTACGTGAATGCCGATATGGGTAAAATCCAGCAGGTACTTTATAATTTGATTGACAATGCAATCAAATTCAGCTCTGCTGAATCTACGATTAAAATCGAGACTTCTTTAAAACATGAGACGATATTCGTTTCCGTAAAAGACAGTGGATGTGGAATCCCAAAAGACAGCTTAAATAAAATCTGGGATCGTTTTTATAAGATTGATTCTTCCCGTGGAAAAGATCGAAAAGGTACAGGACTTGGACTTTCGATTGTAAAAGAAATCATCCGCTCTCACAATCAGCATATTAATGTAATCAGTACGGAGGGCGTCGGCACAGAGTTTATCTTCACACTCGCCCGAACAGAAGAGGGAAACAGACCGGCTTAATATACCGGCACTGTTTCCCTCTTTTTTATTTCCAATCGTATTTTGTCAGGTGTCCTTCTAAGCGCATGTGATCAAAATTATTCTGACGCAGTGCTTCATAGAGTACAATTGCCACAGAATTACTTAGATTTAAAGAACGGATATCTCCAATCATTGGAATACGAATTGCTGTTTCCTGGTTTTCCAGCAAAATTTCTTCCGGAATTCCACCGCTTTCTTTTCCAAACATAATATAGCAGTCCTCTTCATAATGCACATCAACATAAGTCTGAGGTCCTTTTGTGGTTGCCATATAAATTTTCGCACCTGGATTTTTCTTTAAGAAATCTTCGTAATTAATATAAGTTGTGACATCCAAATCTTTCCAGTAGTCCATTCCGGCACGTTTAATTGCTTTTTCATTTAATTTAAATCCAAGTGGTTCAATCAAATGAAGTCTCGTTCCTGTTGCCACACAGGTTCTTCCGATATTCCCTGTATTTGCCGGAATTTCCGGCTCAAACAGGACAATATTTAATTTTGCCATTTTTCTTTTCTCCTTTAAGACTAATAAATCTTCTATTCGTATATTACTGATAAATTTTATATAATTCATCACTCTGAGGCTTATCCATGTATCTGGTCTCTTCCCCATTTCTTAAAATTCGTTCGTTTTTATCAGTCGCTTTTCCGATTACAGAAGCTTCAATACCTGCCTGATTTAATTTTCTTACCAGACCATATCCATCATCTGTTGCAATCATCATAGAACCGCTGGACATTAAGATATAAGGATTTAAGCCAAGCAGTTCGCACACTTCAACCGTTTCCTGACGAATCGGAATCTTCTTTAAATCAATATCAAGACCAACATTCGAACCACTTCCCATTTCCCAGAGTGCGCCAAAGACACCACCTTCTGTAATATCATGCATGGCAGATACGCCCCATTCTTTTGCGATTTTTGCTTCCGGCACAACAGAAAGATACTGGTCAAAGTGTTTTGCTGTCTCCACAAAAGATGGCGCAAAGCGTTCTAACAACTCTGCTTCTTTTTCTTTTGCGGCAATGGATGTTCCCTCAAGGCCAATCCATTTGGTAATCACGATATCCTGTCCCGGTTTCACGGACGAAGTTACTAACACTTCTTCTTTTTTAATTGTTCCAACACCGGTCACAGAGATTAACGGATGTTTTACTACATCAGTAATCTCGGTATGTCCACCCATTACTTCCATATTTAACTGACTGCAGGCAGATTCCACTCCACGCATCATCTCTTTTAATTCTTCTTCCCTGGTTTCCGGTGTCAGAAGCATGGTAAGCATAATTCCAATCGGTTCTGCGCCGGAAGCCGCCAAATCATTTGCAGTGATGTGTACGCTGTGGCTTCCGATATCTTTTACTGTTCCGGTAATCGGATCTGTGGAAAAAACTAAAACGTCTCCCTCTTTTGGCTCAAAAACTGCACAGTCCTGTCCAACTGCCGGTCCGACTAATATTTCTTCTCTTCTGTGTTTTACTTCTTTTAAAACGGAACGAATCAACATAGGTTCCGGTAATTTTCCTATTTTCATCACAGTTACTCCCGTATTCTCTTCTCTATTTTTTTCTTATACCAGATAAACCAGTGCTGCCGGAATAATCATCGCCAGCGCCAAAATAACTGCCAGTACACCTGCTACTACCCTTTTTTTCTTACCTGTCATTTTCATCATAATTTCATTCACTCCATTATTCTTCCATAAGACGACAAAATCTTGTCAATTAACCTTGATGCTTCACTTTTTGTAAGCGCATCTGTTTCTACATTAGAATCTATTCTATGATATTTTATCAAATCCTGCAAGTATCGTTTTTGTCTTGGAGTTGCCGGACTTTGTTTTTTCGCTTTATAGACAAGTTGATACGGTTTAAACACATCTGGATTTGACGCTTCATATTCCTGTATGAATCTCTGATAAAGTTTATGTGTCACCAGGGCATCTTCAAAGGCACGATGCGCATGTTCCTGCTCAATCTGATAGTGCATACGCAGAGCCTGAAGCCCCTTTTCAGGCAGTTCCGGCACTAAAACTCTTGCGATCTTAAGCGTGTCAATTCCCTGATGTTCAAACTCAAGTCCTGAATTTACCGCCCATTGTTTTACAAAACTGAAATCAAAGATAATATTATGACCAAGCAGAGGAAATCCCTCGCAAAATTCAACCAATTCTCCAACAACCTCACCAATTACCGGCATTCCCTTTACCATCTTCTGAGAAATCCCGGTCAGTGCCGTAATCCGCTCCGGAATCTTCATCTGTGGGTCAATTAATGTGGCAATTCTTCCGGTTTCTCTTCCTTCTTCTATCTTGACTGCACCGATTTCTAAAATCCGGTCGTTTTTTGGTGACAGACCGGTTGTCTCCAAATCGAGTGCCACATAGTTTTCCATTTTTTGTCTCCTCTATCTTTGAATTTTCTACATTTTTGATTACTCCAGCTCTTTCCTTTACTTCTTACAATTCAGTGCTTATACTTACAATTGAACAAAAACCGCTTTTGCATCATTTGTCAGCGGACTCCTCTTTTTATAATCGAATAAGACCGGATAAGCACCTTTTTCTTCATTTTCATTTATGACATCATAAGTAAACACTTCAATGTGCGTCATCTTTATCGTCTGTCTTGCCTGATAGCCCTGATAATCGGTTAACAGCTCCGGATTTTCCTCTTCTTTTTTATAAAAATCCAGAATCTGCATCTTATAAGCTGACAAATCATTTGCCCACTGCGGTCTTGTTTTCATATTTTCTCTTGCGTATAAGTCAAAAATCATAAGCTGTTTAAAATATTCCAGATTTGCTTCTTTTTCCTGTAAAAATTCCTGTAAAATTTCATAACGACGGATTCTGGTATGAGAAACCTCGTTATAACCGTTTTTCTCATAAAAATCTGCCAGTTCTTCATACATCGAAAAGGCCGTTTCAAATAAGTGTTCCATAGCACGGATGGTTTTCTGGAACTGACCGCTGTTATAGTAAACTTCCACCATTTCCTCAACGCCTTTTAGTTTTAAAATCTCTTCATAAGAGAGCCAGCGTGTTCCAAGCACTTCATAAGGTGGTTTTGCCTTATGCACACAGCCATATCCTTCCGCTGCCTCTGCCATATAAGAACCTTTTAAGACTTTTAAAAATCCAAGCTGAAGCTGTTCCGGTTTTAACGCATAGACATCATTAAAGGAATGTCCAAAACTCTCATAATTTTCATAAGGAAGTCCTGCAATCAAGTCCAGATGCTGATGTACATTCTCTCCTTTTTGTACCGCTTTTACTTTTCTTGTGATTTCTTCAAAATCAGTCTTTCGATGGATTTCCGCAAGGGTCTTTTCATTGGTGGACTGCACACCGATTTCAAGCTGAATCAATCCTGACCGCATCGTCTGAATCAGAGCAATTTCATCCTCGGTTAATAAATCTGCTGCTACCTCAAAATGAAAATTCGTAATTCCGTTATCATGCTCTTTGATATAAGTCCAGATTGCCATTGCATGACTTTTCTTACAGTTAAAGGTACGGTCCACGAATTTTACCTGCGGTACTTTGTGCGCAAGGAAAAATTCCAGTTCTTTTTCTACCAGAGAAAAACTGCGGAATCTTAACTTTTTGTCAATTGAAGAGAGACAGTAACTGCAGGAAAATGGACAGCCCCGACTACTCTCATAATAAATAATTTTATGCTCGAAATCTTTTAAATCTTCATAAGGAAAAACTAAATCATCCATATTCATGATATCTCTAAGCGGCGTCTGATGGATCGTCTTGTTTTCCTGATACACGATTCCATTGATTCCATCTAAGGATTTTCCCTGACTTTTTCCGATTTCATAATAGCTTATTAATTCTGTCAGTGTTTTCTCTCCCTCGGCACACATAATTCCATCTACTTCCGGATGTCGTTTTAAAAATTTTGGTGCGTCATAAGACACTTCCGGTCCGCCCGCCCAAATCGTAACCTTTGGCAGGATTTTTTTGATGTCCTCTATAATCTCTTCTGCATAAGAAAGGTTCCAAATATAGCAGGAAAAACAAAGCAAGTCCGGCTTTGCCTCATAGATTCCTTTTAAAATCTGGTCTTTTTGCTGGTTAATTGTAAATTCCAATAACTCCGGTTCATATCCAAAGGTCCTTGCATAAGAACGCAGACTGTAAACCGCCAGATTGGAATGAATATATTTTGCATTAATTGCAACTAATACTGTTTTCATAAATTTCTGTTCCTCTTTTTATTTTTCAATTGATACAACGTTGATTATACACATCCTATTTTATTTTTTAAAGACCAAAAAAGAAAAAGACAGCTTTCACTGCCTTTTTCTCATACAATAAAAAAATATTTATTTTTTCTTTAATTTTTTAACAAATCGAGTTTCATCTGCCGGAGAATGGTCTGCCATAACTTTTGTATACTCATTTTCCACGTAATCTGCTTTTTCATTTCCTTTTGAAGCAAAGGTCATCTTTAAAAAGATTGGCGAAATGATGGTTGTAATAACAACCACGATAACAACCGGTCCAAGTAAGGAAGATGGCATCAGACCAACTGCATTTCCTTTTGAGGCAACAATTAAAGCAACCTCACCTCGGGAAATCATACCTGCACCAATTCTTAAGCAGTCCTGTGTGGAATAATGACATAATTTTGCTCCCAATCCACATCCGATTACTTTTGTCAGTACTGCAACAACCACCAATGCTACTGCAAAGATGATAATCATTGCGCTCATATCCGGAAGTTCGACCTGGATACCGATACTTGCAAAAAATACCGGAGATAACAATATATAAGAAAGAATATTAAATCTTCTTGCAATATAGTTTGTATGAGTTGTGTTTGTAATAATCAGTCCTGCGAAAAATGCACCTGTGATATCTGCAACTCCGAAGAACTGCTCTGCACAGTAAGAAAACAAGAGACAAATTACAAATGATACAATAACAAAACGCTGTAAATCTCTTTTGTATCCCTGCACCCATTTCTGGAAAACTGCGTGGATGATATATCCTCCAACCCCAACAAATACAAAGAAACCTATGATTTTTACAAATACCATTGCCACATTGACACTCGGGTCTGCAAGGCTTGTAATTACTGTCAAAGCAATAATACCAAGAATATCATCGATAACTGCTGCTCCAAGGATTGCATTTCCTGCTTTTGTGTTCAATTTTCCCATCTCTTTTAAAGTTTCAACGGAAATACTAACACTGGTTGCTGTTAAAATAACACCAATGAAAAAGTTCTGGAGTGTTGTGCTTGCAGTCGCTGTGGATTCAATCATACCTGGGCGGTTAAAAATCCATGCAATTCCATATCCGCCAACAAGAGGTATTAATACACCCATAAGTGCAATGATAAAGGATGCCTTTCCTGTTCTTTTTAACTCACCGATATCGGTTTCAAGTCCAGCACAGAACATCAGCACGATAACACCGATTTCAGAAACCTGATGAATAAATTCGGTCTCTTTTAAGATACCAAGGCAGGCTGGACCCAAAATCAGTCCGGCAAGCAGTGCACCAACTACTTGCGGCATCTTTACCCTTCTGGTGAGAAGCCCGAGCAATTTTGTGCTGATTAGAATCAATGCCAAGTCAAGTAAATACGTGTAAGAATCCATGTTTTCCATCTCCTCTGTTATTTTTTTGTATTTTAAAAAAAACAAAAATCGAGTTAATGGTAACACACTTTATCTGAAAACGTAATATACAATATCACCAAAAAAATTACGGCTTTTATGGCAGTTTTTCCATTCTAAATGAGAATACCGTTACATTGATTTACGTTCTGCAATTTCCGCCATTTTGGCAGCATTTAAACGGGTATCTCCATGGACACGGCTATAGGAAAGATAACCGTTCATACGGTCAATCTTGGTCAGATTCTTAGAACCGCATACCGGGCAAACATCCATTTCAAGTTCCTCATGTCCACAATCATCACAGTATGCCAGGGAAAGATTGACTCCTTCGTAATATCCCAAATCCATTGCTCTTCTGACTAAGGAGCGAATTGCCTCAACATTGTATCCAATCGGATAACGTACATACTGGATTTTTCCACCATTACACAGTTCCCAGAAACGACCTTCGCAGTCCTGTTTTTCAATTGGAGTGATATCTTCTGTTACATGGCAGTGGAAGCTGTTACTGACATAAGGTCTGTCAGAAACTCCTTCTACAATTCCATACATTTTGCGGAACTGCTCTACCTGTAATCCACACAGACTTTCTGCCGGTGTTCCGTAAATTGCATAGAGATAACCGTCTTCTTCTTTGAATTGATTTACCTTATCATTGATATACTGCAGTACTTCAAGTGCAAATTTTCCATCTTCACGAATGGATTTTCCATTGTATAATTCCTGAAGCTCATTTAATGCAGTAATTCCAAAGGATGCTGTCATTGGCTTTAATAATGGTTTGATTTTATCGGATGGTTTTAAATGTCCGCCATAAAATCCTCCCTCACAGTAAGCCAACGGATTTGTAGACGCTTTCATTTCACCCAGATAATCGTAAGTACGAATGTGAAGCTGTCGAATCATTTCCAGATAAAAATCAAGCACCTCATAGAAATCACGGTTCTCTGCACGTGCTTTTGCCAGAATCATCGGAAGATGAAGACTGACTGCACCAATGTTAAATCGTCCTACAAATACCGGAGCATCCTTCTCGTCTGCCGGTTTCATTCCGCCTCGTTCATACCATGGACTTAAAAATGCACGGCATCCCATCGGGCTAATGACTTTTTTATAACGTTTATACATACTTGAAATATAACCTTTTCCGGTAAGGGAAAGCCAGTCCGGATACATCGTCTTTGCAGAACAGGAAATTCCTGCCTCAAATACATCTTCTCCCTCTTTTCCCGGTCCATGAAGCTCTTCATCGTATAAGAACACAATTTTCGGGAATAAAACCGGTTTCTTATGGTCTTTCTTTCCCTGTCCGTCTTTATGTACTTCAAGCAGGGAAATACTTGCCATTTTTTCAAAACGCCCCATTCCAAGTCCAAGAGTCACCGTTACAAATGGATAGTCGCCTCTTGATGAGCCGACTGTGTTTAATTTATATTCAATTCCCTGCCAGCCCTGATCAAAATCACGACGCACCTTATCGACTGCATACTGTTTTGCACGTTCTTCTGCAAGCTCCCAGTCCGGGTCTACATATTTTAAAAATTCTTCTTTGTACTTATGATAACTCTTTTCTGCATAAGGAGCTAAGATTCTGTCCACTTCCGGAACAGTAAATCCACCGTACTGCTGGGCTGCGGTACTTAAAATAATATCTCCCATTACATCAAATGCTGTATCGAGTGTCTTCGGCTCATTGTACCACACATTTCCCATCTCAAAACCACCACGCAATACATTCGCCACATCAAAAAGGCAGCAGTTCATGGTATCCAGACGAGCGGACTGATCATGAATATAAATATAACCATCTTTACATGCCTGCAGTTCATTGCGGTTCATGAAAAATTTACGATACAGCTCTTTATTCAACTCATTAAAAATCAGACTTCTCTTGGTTGCAACCAGCGCACTGTCTGTATTTGCATTGCTCTTATCTCCAATATAACGAATGGACTGGCTCTTGGTATAAACTTCATCCATCATATGAATAAAATCATGTTTGTAATTTCGGTAATCACGGTAACTTTTGGCAACCGCCGGATTCACTTTTTCAAGTGCTCCTTCTACTACATTATGCATATCCTGTATGGAAATTTCCGGTTTTCCCATGCCTTCTACTTTTTCTGTTGCATACCGGCAGATAAAATCAATCTCCTCTTCTGTAAACTGATAAAGAATCCTTCCTGCTGATTTATTTACTGCTCTTACAATCTTCTGCACGTTAAATTCTTCTTTTGTCCCGTCTTTTTTTATAATACACACCATTTCTTCCACCTCTGTTGTCATACTATATCTAGTATGACATTTTATTTCTTTCGTTATTTTTGTCCCATATTTGGTATTAGCCAGTATAGCACATTTTACTGGTCATGAAAAGAGGGAAACTTGCACAAATCTTGACGATTTATATCAAGTATCCCCTTAAACATCCTGTTTTACTTTGATAAAAATTTTTCTTTTTATTTTTTTCTTAGCTTTTCTCTTACGCTTCAATGACTCCGTCAAATACAACAGTTGCCGGACCTGTCATATAAACAAGATTTTCTTTTCTGTCCCAAAAAATTTTCAAATCACCACCAAGCAGTTTTACGGTTACTTCGTCGTTCGTATAACCATTTAATACACACGCAACAGCAACAGCACACGCTCCGGTTCCACATGCCAGTGTTTCTCCGCTTCCACGTTCCCATACACGCATCTCTACCGTATTTTCATCAATGACATGTACAAACTCAGTATTTACGCCTTCCGGAAATGCCGGATGCTTTTCAAAGTACGGTCCGATTTTTTCAATCTCCAGTTTCTCAATTTCGTCCATATAGACCACTGCATGTGGATTCCCCATAGAAACTGCGGTTACTTCATAAACATCGTCATTTACGCCAAGAGGCTGACTGATAACCTTTTCTTTTTTATAAATCATCGGAATCTTTGCAGCTTCTAATTCCGGCTGACCCATATTTACTTTTACCAGACTTACTTTTCCATTTTCTACGGTCAGTTCCAAATACTTAATTCCGCTCTTGGTATCTACGCTGATGCTGGTTTTATCAGTCAAACCGTAATCATACACATACTTTGCTACGCAGCGGATTCCATTTCCGCACATTGCACCCTGACTTCCATCTGCATTGTACATTTCCATCTCAAAGTCGGCTTTTTCGGATGGTTTAATCAAAATCAGACCGTCTGAACCAATTCCAAAATGGCGGTCACTCACTTTTATTGACAGCTCAGAAGGATTTTCTACGTTCTCTTCCAGACAGTTTACATATACATAATCATTTCCAATTCCATGCATCTTCGTAAATCTCATAATTTTCAAGCCTCTCTTTCTAATGATTACATCAATCATAGCAAGCCTTGATTTTTTTGTCAATGTGGCAGAATTGCCGAAAAAAAATTTTGGAAAAAATACTTTATTTAATGAAAAAAGCTCCACCTTGGAAACCCAAGGTAGAGCCCTTTCAAATTGGAAAAGTATGAGGAGTTACTTTTCCAGATGGCAATCTTTTTTTATGCAGACATCTTATACGAACTGTGCTGCTACGATTGCTGCAATCATTAACGGAATGTTAAAGTGCAGGAATGTAGGTACGCAAGTATCCCAGATGTGGTCATGCTGACCATCTGCATTCAGACCTGATGTAGGTCCGAGTGTTGTATCAGAAGCCGGTGAACCAGCATCACCAAGAGCTGCTGCTGCAGACATCAGGATGATAGTTGCTGCTGGTGAGAATCCCATCTTATGACACAGCGGAACGTAAAGTACTGCAAGTACAGGAACTGTACCGAAAGAAGTACCGATTCCCATTGTTACTAAAAGACCGATTAATGTGATGATAGTTGCTGCAACCCATGTATTTCCATTCATAAGGCTGATTGCACTGTCAACCAGTTCTTCTACAGCACCTGTGCTGTTTAAGACTTTCGCAAATCCACCTGCTATAAGCATTACGAATGCGATAAAGCCCATTAATTTGATACCGCCGTTAAACTGTTCATCAATATCTTTAATTTTTACAGCTCCGAATATGAACATAACTAAAAGTCCACCGAATGCTGCTACAGGAAGAGAACCAAATTTAACCTGAAGAATTACGATTACGAGTGCTGCTAAAAGTGTAATCCAATGTTTGTATTCTAATTTCAGGCTTTCTAATTCATGCTGTCCCTCTAATTTGATATCCTGATATTCACGAGGTTTTCTGTATGTAATGAATACGGCAATTGCAAGACCGATAAGCATAGCAACTGCAAGAATCCAGTTTACTTTTGTAACATCACCAATTGTTATTTTCCATCCAAAGTCTGCTGCATTCTGGTTGATGTTGTCTCGGATGATTGTCATGAAAATCAGACCAAATCCGAATGGAAGAGCGATATACGGTGCTTTGTGACCAAATGCGATGGTACATGCAACACCACGTCTGTCCAGTTTCATCTTGTTCATCATACTCAGTAATGGTGGAACAAGAATCGGGATGTATGCAATGTGAATCGGAATGATATTCTGAGATGCACATGCAATGATTAATAAGATTCCCAGTAAAAGCCATCTGTTACCCTTTACAGTTTTTGCAATTTTAACAGATAAGATTTCTGTAATGCCGGTGTATGCCATACAAGAAGCAAATGTACCAAGCAATACGTATGCTAAGGCTGTTTCTGCGTTAGAACTGAATCCGTCGATAACGCAGCTCATAATGCTCACTTCATCTCCGGAGCTGACAACCGGCAAACCCCCGATAAGACCGGCTACAGTCAGAGATACGAGCATGGAGAGTAATACATTAATTTTCAGCAGACATAATACACAAAGTAAGATTACTGCTACGATTACAGGATTTAGCATAGAATTACCTCCCTCTTTTCGTAATATTTAGTTTTTTTATTTTGTCTCTAATGAACCACTGATTGCCTCCTCAACTGCTTTAATCAGTGCATCATTCTTAATAATTTCTTCACAGTAATTAATATCACCGTATAATTCTCTATCCTGGTCTAAGGTAGCAACTTCTTTACGAACTAAGTCATAAGCTGCCTGTGTACCTTTACCAAGACCTTTGTTACCACGCATATCGATACCCTGGCAGGCTACCATAAGCTCCATAGCGAGTACACGTCTTACATGTTCTGCAATTGTTCCAGCTTTTCTTGCTGCAATCATACCCATAGATACGTGGTCTTCCTGACCTGCTGAAGATGGAATACTATCTACAGATGCCGGATGAGCCAGAACTTTGTTTTCAGATACTAATGCTGCTGCTGAGTACTGAACAATCATAAATCCTGAGCAAACTCCACCGTGTGGTGTTAAGAATGCCGGCAGATCGCTGTACGCCGGGTTAACCAGACGTTCAATACGTCTTTCAGAAATATTTGCTAATTCAGATGTAGCGATTCCTAAGAAGTCAAAGCTTAATGCCATTGGCTGTCCGTGGAAGTTACCGCCGGAGATACCAGCTCTGTCTTCTTTAAAGATAATTGGGTTATCTGTTACAGAGTTAATTTCGATATTTACATGGTCGAGTACGTAGTTGATTGCATCTTTACTTGCACCATGAACCTGTGGTGAACAACGAAGAGAATAAGCATCCTGAACACGGATTTCACCCTGACGTGTTGTATTTTTGCTTCCTTCGAGTAATTTTAACAGGTTTCTTGCAGTAGCAAGCTGTCCTGAATGAGGACGTACATCATGTACTCTGTGGTCAAGTGCATCTACAACACCATTCTGTGCTTCAAAGCAGAGAGCATCTGCGATATCTGCAACTTTGACTAATTTTAATACATCATATAAAGCAAGAGCACCGGCTGCTGTTAAAGCCTGAGTACCATTATTTAATGCAAGACCTTCTTTTGCAGATAATTCGATTGTAGGAATACCTGCACGTTTCATAGCTTCTGCTCCCGGAAGCAGTTCGCCTTCATAGTAAGCCATACCAAGACCAATCATAGGAAGAACCATATGTGATAATGGTGCCAAGTCTCCAGATGCTCCAAGAGAACCCTTCTGTGGAATAAATGCGGTAACACCTTTATTTAACATGTTTACCATTGTTTCAACAGTTTCTAAACGAATACCGGAGAATCCTTTTACTAAGTTGTTGATACGAAGTAACATAACACCCCTTGCCACATCAATTGGGAATGGGTCACCGGCACCAACTGCATGAGTAATAATTAAGTTTCTCTGAAGTTCTTTACACTGTTCCTGAGAAATTACAACGTCACTGAATTTACCAAAACCAGTTGTGATACCGTAAACAACTTTCTCCTCCGCTACTAAGTCGTCTACCACTTTTCTGGAATCAATGATATTCTGTTTTGCTTCTTCTGCTAATTCGATTTTTGCATTTTCGCGGCAGATTAAAGCAAGCTGCTCCAATGTTAAATCATTTCCTGTAATTACGATACTGCTCATAATCGCACCCTCTTTTCGTTTATTTTATAGTGCAATTATATCTAATAGTACGTCAAAAAAACGTCGATAAATGTAAGAAACGCACAATCTATTTTTTCGAATTGTTTTATTTTTTAGCACAATTCCCCAATTAGCGGACATCACTCTTTATGATGCGGACATTTGTGTCAGCACGTTATCATGGTAAAACTGTAAGTTGAATTTTTTCTCAAAAACTTTGTTTTTTCTTTTTGCTGTCAAGTGGATATTCGCAATCCGCTTCACTACTTGCTCATAATCGACTTCTATCAGACGGAGATTCCTTCAAACGATAAATTGTAAAAAAAGAAGCTGGCTCTTTTTAGAACCCAGCTTCCTTGCTGATTTGTCTGATAACCGAAACGGTCGTCGGATTATTCATTTTTTCTGTCAAGCTTACCGCTTTCTTATAATGTTTCTTTGCCTGGTCTTTTTCATCAAACCGAAGCAGAACCAGTGCCATATATGCCTCAGCACGCTCCAGCCCCCAATAGTATCCATTTTTCTCAAAACAGGCAATCGCTTTTTCAAGATATGTTCTGGCTTCTGTATTTTTTTCCATAAAATAATACATCTGACCTACATTAGAATAAAACTGTCCCAGACCATTTGTTACAACTTTTTCTGTTCCCTTTTCTATCGCTATTTTATAGTAGGAAAGTGCAGACTGATACTCTTTCATTTCCCTGCATACATCTCCGATGTAATTATAGCAAGCTGCAATATTCATTGCATACTGTCCGCTTCCCCCGTCGCGGTTTTCAAAAAACTCCCTGGCCTGTGTCAGAAGTGCCCTGGCTTCTTCATATCTTCCCTCATGAAGCAGATACCAACCTTTGAGTCTCATAAAAATACCTTTTTCATCGGTATCTGTCTCATCAATTAATTTCATTCCCTCTTCCACATACTTTTTAACCAACGGAAGATTCTCTATCTGAATTCCATAGAAAATCATCTGTTTATAATTATTCAGACGTGCTTTATTATCATTTAAGGTCTCTGCAAGCGATTCGCTTGCCTTGATATTTGCCAGTCCGGTTTCATATTCTCCGATAGCAATATCAAAACGACCTTTTACATAATACATTTCCATTTTCATTTCCTGAAGCTGATGAGAATCTCCTTCAAACCGGATTACCTCTTCTGCCAGGCGCAAAATTTCGTCTGCATGAAAAGAAAGTTCCTGGTTATCGTCGCCATATTCCATCTCCCAATGAAGAACAGGAAAGTTTTCATTGACTATCGTATAATATTCTTTCAAATATGCAATTTTATATTGATATACCTTCACCAGATTATGGCACTTCTCATAGTGGTGAATTGTCATTGGGAGATACGCAAAATTTTTCTTCCCTGTTGCTTTTGCCTCGTAATATTCTGCTAAAATCTGATGGTATGCTCTCTTTTTACCTACACTTTGTTTGTCATAAATATACTCTTTAAACACCTGATGTTCAAATTTATAATAAACATTCCAGCCTACTAAGAGTTCTTTGATTAAATGTCGTTCCTGAAGTTTCTCCAGGACACGAACCAATGTCAGGCGATCCATATCCAGATGCAAAAGCTCAATCTCTTCGATACTGACTTTCTCCGGAAACAGACTCATACAGTTTAATACTTCCAATTCCTGTTCCGGAAGTCCAACCAGACGCGCTTTTATCACATTGTTGGTTTTCTGTGATTTTTCAAGGGTATACCCTTTTTCTTTCATCAGATTAATGGATTCCATCAGGAAAAATGCATTTCCTTCTGTCATGCGGTATACATTCTGTCGTTTCTTTTGATCTTCACTCAACTCCGGAAGAAACTTGCATAAAATTTCGTTGGTTTCTTTTTCATTAAACGGAAACAGATTAATCACATGAAGCCAGCCTTTTTTTACAATGTTATTTAAAGACTCCATCACATCGGCATCTTTTTCCTGATTAAACGTGCACATCAAAAGAATCTTATGCGTACCAAAAGTAAGAAGCAGACGATTTAACAGCTGAAGACTGGTCTGATCCATCCACTGGATATCATCAAAAAACAGAACCACTTTATTGTGCTCCAAAATCTTACGGAACATGTCAATCACTGCCTGCTCCATGACCTGATAATTCAGTGCACCGGATTTTCCATTTTCCTCCATGACTTTTCCCTTAAAAAAATGTTCCAGCTGTTCCCATTTTTCTTCACTCATGGATTCTCTTAAAACCTGACAATCCGCCCTCTGTTCCACTTCCCAGAAAATATCACTCCATGGACGAAGGAAAAATTCGGATTCCTCACGATAGCAGGCCGCATACAGACCAATCATCTGATAGCCCTTTACCATCTGCATTGCTTTATCGAGCAGTGCTGATTTTCCAACACCGTCTTCTCCGCCAATTGCCACACATCTGGGACATCCATCTTTTGCTCCACCCACAATACATTCACTGATTTGGTAAATTTCTTCATTTCTTCCCCAGAATGGCAGGTTCCAGATAACGCCATCTGAGTTTGTATTTCCTTTCACATTAAAAATCCGGTGAAATAATTCGGTTACTTCTGACGATGGTTCTACGCCAAGCTCATCCGCAAGAATTTTCTCCAAATCATAATACAATTTGATTGCCATATTATAGTTTCCATTTAAGGCATAAATATCCATAATTTCATAATACAGCTTTTCATTATACGGATCCTGTTTTAATAAAATATTACTATATTTTTGAATTTCTTCCATATTTTTTGTCGCATCCGCTTTATACAGTTTTTCACGTGCCACTTTCACGAACCGTTTATTATACTGTTCCTGCATGGCTGAAATCCATTCCTCAAATTCATAACTGTTTTTAATCATGAAATGAGAAAGAAATCCCTGCTCCTCTGCATCAAGCAAATTCTCATCATTGAGATTATCCCAGTCAATTTCTGGCATACACTCCGGATTAAGAGAAATGCTTGTATGACCAACTGTCACAAGGATTTCTTTTCCTAAGAGTTTTTTTATCTGATATACTGCTTCTCTAAGGTTTTTTCTTCCAACATTTTCGTTGTCCGCTCCCCAAAGCACAGATATGATTTCCTCTCTCGTTGCTGTTTTCTTTACACACAAATAGTAAAAAAAGCCCTCCGCCTTCTTATATGGAAAGTTCACTCTCTCCCCATCCATTTCCACATAAGGGCGTCCTAGAAGATATACTTTAATATTTGCCACTTTTTATCCCTCACATTTGTAATAAAAGAACAGATGAATATTGCCATTTTTCATTCTGTCCGGTATCTTTGATCCAGGTACAAAACCATACCCACTTTTCAGTTCTATATTTTAGTATACTCTACTCGTACAACTTGTGTCAACTCTTGTCAAATTGTCTAAAAATTTATTGAAAATATTTTCTTTCTAGTATAAGATAAACTTATCATCAATCTTCAGAGGGGGAATCTTATTGTTACGAAAACCAAAAATACTCTATTACTCAAATGGACAAACTCAAAAAGAAAAAGCCATCGAAAAAGCCGCAAAACGCCTTGGCGCAGATTTTATTTCCATTTCTGAAACAGATTGTACCCAGACCGTCGGTTATCTTGCTAAAGTAAAAGGATTTCCAGTGCATAAAACTTCTATTCTGGAAAACATCTCTGCTGTCTGTCAGGATGTGATGATTCTCTGCTATTTTCCAAATACCCGTCTCGACCTTTTACTTGCATCTATTCGAAACGGTGAAACTCCTGCTGTTGATTTAAAAGCAATCCTGACACCACAAAACTGCTTCTGGACTTTTTCTCAGCTTTATCAGGAATTACTTGAAGAACATTTAAGTCTGTTTTCCAATCAGGAATGACCCATTCTATCTTATCATAGCACAACTACGTTAATATAGAAGAAAAAGCCGGTTTTCGAGATAGAAAACCGACTTTTTCTTCTTAGAACATCTTTTTACCAAATGGATTTTTTATTTCGACAGGCTTTTTTACTACTCCTGCTGAAATGGTGTATTGAAAACCTGAATATGTCGTTTGACATTTTCATAAGTTCCCTCTGTCATTGCTGTATTTAAGTCAAAATAGTTATGCTTTTCATTTGAAGTAATATATTCTTCTACTTTCTTTGTTAAACTGTTAAAACTTGCTGTCGCAATATTTACTTTTCTGATTCCAAGTGAAATTGCTTTCTGGAAATCTTTGTCTGTAATTCCGCTCCCTCCATGCAATACCAACGGAATATCTACATTTTCATGAATCTTTTCAAGCACATCAAATGCCAGTGTTGGAGCTACCGGATAATTTCCATGCGCATTCCCAATTGCAACTGCTAATGCGTCAATTCCTGTCTCTTTGGCAAATACCTTTGCATCATCCGGGTCTGTACAACGGATTCCATGGTCACAGCTTCCATCTTCACTTCCACCAACCAGACCAAGCTCCGCTTCTACAGTTGCTTCATATTGTTTTGCCAGCTCTACTACTTTTTTTGTATTTGCAATATTTTCTTCAAATGGAAGAGTGGATGCATCTAACATAACAGAAGTAAATCCAAGTTCCAGCGCTTTCTGTACCGTTTCAAATGTAAGACCATGATCCAGATGAACTGCAACATCTACTTTCGCTTCTTTTGCAGCCTGAACCATCATTGGTCCCATTAGATGAAGTGGAGAATGTTTCAGTCGCACCTCTGCAATCTGAAGAATAATCGGCGTATCTAATTCCTCCGCTGCCTGAATTGCACCTCGTACCATTTCCATATTTCCAACGCTGAATGCTCCGCATCCAATATTATTTTTCTGTGCTCTTTCAAGTAATTCTTTCATTTTTACAAGTGACATAATCATTCTCCTTCCTGACAAACTGCTGTCTGACATGCATTTACTTTTTCTTTTTTAATTTCTCTCTCTAATAAAATTAAAGAAATCAATGCGAGTGCTGCGCTGAATGCTCCAATAGCAAATACAGCATTGATGTCATATCCATTTCCAAGCACGGTATTGGTAATTGCCGGTGCACTTAGAGTTGCCACCGCAATACCAAACATAACATATCCATAATTTTCTCCAGAATGTTCCATTCCAAAAATAGAACTAGATAAAGATGGGAAACTTCCCATAATTCCACCATAACAGGCATACATCATCACAACGCATACAGTTGTAATTCCTGCCGGTGCAAATACCAAGAGTAACATTGCAATCACTGCTACCACCAATACTACTTTTACACAGATAACTCTTCCTACTTTATCCGCTGCTGTTGGCAGACAAAGCCTTGTAGCTGCATTACAGACCGAACCTGCCATAACCGCCGCAACTGCAACTGAAGCACTGATTCCCCTGTCCATCTGTACCGTCTGTGACAATGGAGATAAAATCAGATATGGAATCAAACCAAACATCATAGTTGCAAGCAGGAAGTAAAATTTCTTTGTGCGGAACATTTCTCCGGATGTATACTGTTTTCCTGTGTACACCGGCTTTCCGCCTGCCTGTACACTGCCTGTTCCAACTTCCCCTGTTTTTGGATTTCGGATAAAGATACTTGCCAAAATCCATGAGATTCCAATAAACGTTCCGATTATTAAAAATGTTTTTTCAATTCCAACTCCAGAAAGCAAACTTCTCGAAACCGGTGCCATGAAAAATCCAAACAGACCGTTTGCCGTTACAATCACGCCCGATGAAAATCCGGTTCTTCCCGGAAACCATTTCTGTGCGGTAGAAAGAATGGTTGTATAAATCATTCCCTGTCCAAATCCCTGTAACAATCCATACGTGATATACATCATGACCGGTGATGGTCTCAGTGCCAGTGCACTTAACAAAATACTGGCTGTAAAAATTGCACCGCCCGATACGATTGCAATCTTTGGATTTCTCTTATCCTGAATTCTTCCTCCTACAATATTTCCGAGTACAAATGTGACAAAACTCAGATAAAAACACATCGATGTCTGACCCTGGCTCCATCCGGTTAACTCCATTGCATACGGCTGGTAAATCGACCAGATATGTGGATAACCTGTAAAAAAAATGGCAACTGCACCAAATACCAGTATCAGATATTTTGTAACCGCTCCTGTCCTTTCTTTTTTCATAGCTTCTCCCTCTTCTTTTTTGATAATATTTTGAATATCTTTTGGTTAATTCTTGATTATAAATTATCATCTTTTTGGTAATTCGTCAATAGTCTTTTCAAAATTTTTAAGTTTTGCTTCACAAGTTACTCAAAATATTATACAATAATACTCACAAAACAACTTTTTGAAAGAGGGTTTAATATGAGAACCAAACGAATTGACTTAATTGAACGTTATATAGAAGAAGAAAAACTGGTTTCCTTAGATGTACTCTGTGAAAAATTCGCTGTATCCAAAAATACCATACGCCGCGACATTGAAGAACTGGTCAAAAAAGGCGTCGTAGAAAAAGTATACGGAGGTGTTTCCTTTAAAGCACCGGCATCCGATACCCGGCTCGTTCCTTATGAAGAACGTCACACCGTCTTAAGTGCAGAAAAAGATGCCATCTCAAAAAAAGCCGCCTCTTTTGTAAAAGAAAGCGACATTATTTACATTGATACCGGAACAACCTGCTTAAATATGGTGGATTATCTGGCGCATGTTCCGTGTACAATTATTACAAACAGTCTGAGAATTTATATGAAAGCCGTACAATATCCAGATTTGCAGATTATTTCTCTTCCCGGCAGACTAAACCGTGATACATTATCCTTTGTCGGAAGTGAAATTCCAACCTATCTGCGTACTTACAACATTACGAAAGCATTTATGGCATCTACCGGAGTCACTATTCAAAACGGTCTGACCAATGCCTCTGCCGATGAATATGCAATAAAAAAAACGGTCGTAGAAAACAGCCAGACCCGCTTTTTACTCTCCGACCATACAAAATTCGGGAAATTTGCACTCATGACTTATTGTCCGCTTAGTGAAATTCAATATTTGATTACGGATACTACGCCACAACAGAAATATCTGGATTACTGTAAAGAACATGAAATTATAATAGAAGTGACAAAATAAGTTTCGTACAGTGTAAATTAAGCAGCTGTTATATTGACACCGAACGATTTTCTCCTATACAGGCAGAGAAGTGAGACGTAGCGGTGACTACGACGATTGACGAAAACGCAGTAAATAAAAAACGGCTCTCAATCACTTGAAAGCCGTTTTCTCAGTTCTTATACAAACTGATTACATCCTTTATCATAAGTATAATCAATATTGCCCAATTTCTTCTCTAATTCGCTTTTGTCCAAATTCATTGCCTGACACATATCATCTAAAGAAGAATAGAAATCTCTCAGTTTCAAATTTACAAAACTTAACAAAATCATTGGGTCTTTCGGTATCATTTTACTTTACTCCTTCTTCACGCTTTGCGGTCAATTCTCCATTTTCTACGTCTATGACGATGGTATCTTCCGCTCTTACACTTCCGGAAAGAATCAGTTTTGCGGTCAGTGTTTCCACATATTTCTGCAGATATCTCTTCAGAGGACGAGCGCCGTATACCGGGTCATATCCGCCCTCAATAATATAGTCTTTTGCTGTATCTGTCAAGCGTAAAGATAATTCCTGATCTTTTAATCTGCGATTCAAATCAGCCACAAGTAAATCAACAATTCCACCAATATTCTCTTTTGTCAATGGCTTGAACATTATAATTTCATCCAGACGATTTAAAAATTCCGGTCTGAAATGAGCACGCAGTTCTGCATCTACTTTGTCCCTTGCATCCTGACTGATTTCACCATTTTCTTCGATTCCATCCAACAAGTAAGGAGAACCGATGTTAGATGTCATAATCAGAATCGTATTTTTAAAGTCTACGGTACGTCCCTGTGAATCTGTGATACGACCATCATCCAATACCTGTAATAATACATTAAAGACATCAGGATGTGCTTTTTCAATTTCATCAAATAAAACTACGGAATATGGTTTTCTTCTGACTGCTTCGGTCAGCTGACCACCTTCTTCGTATCCAACGTATCCTGGAGGCGCTCCAATTAAACGAGACACAGAATATTTCTCCATGTATTCACTCATATCGATACGCACCATGTTCTGCTCATCATCAAACAGCGTTGCCGCCAAAGTCTTAGCCAATTCTGTTTTACCAACACCAGTTGGACCAAGGAACAGAAATGAACCGATTGGTTTTGTTGGGTCTTTAATTCCGGCTTTGGAACGAATAATGGCATCTGTTACTTTTGTAACCCCTTCGTCCTGTCCAATGACACGTTTATGCAGTTCCTCTTCCAGACCAAGGATTTTTGTTTTTTCTCCTTCGGTCAGTTTTGCTACCGGAATACCGGTCCATCTTGAAATAATTCTTGCAATTTCGTCATCGGTTACACTTTCATGTACCAGAGATAAATCCTGATTTTTCACTTTTTCTTCTTCGATTTCAAGCTGTTTTTGCAGTTTTGGCATTTCTCCGTACTGCAATCTTGCTGCCTCATCAAGATTATAATCTCTCTGCGCTTTCTGAATTTGTTTATTCATATCCTCAATCTGCTCACGCAGTTTGGATAATTTCTCAACGGAAGCTTTTTCATTATTCCACTGGGCTTTTCTTCCATTAAATTCATCACGCAGTTCTGCCATTTCTTTCTGCAGTTCCACCAGACGATCCTGACTTAAACGGTCATTTTCTTTTTTCAGCGCTGCTTCCTCGATTTCCATCTGCATCAGTTTACGATTTAACTCATCAAGTTCTGCCGGCATGGAATCAAGTTCGGTTTTAATCAGAGCACAGGCTTCATCCACCAGGTCAATCGCTTTATCCGGTAAGAAACGATCCGAAATATAACGGTTTGATAATGTTGCTGCTGCAACCAATGCACTGTCTGTAATCTTTACGCCATGGAATACTTCATAACGCTCTTTTAATCCACGAAGAATTGAAATCGTATCTTCGACTGTCGGTTCATTTACCATAACCGGCTGGAATCGTCTTTCAAGAGCTGCATCTTTTTCAATATACTGACGATATTCATCAAGAGTCGTTGCACCAATACAATGCAGTTCACCTCTTGCAAGCATTGGTTTTAACATATTTCCGGCATCCATTGCACCTTCTGTTTTACCAGCACCTACAATCAGATGAAGTTCATCGATAAACAGAATGATTTTTCCTTCACTCTTTCTGACTTCTTCCAGTACCGCTTTTAAACGTTCCTCAAATTCACCACGATATTTTGCACCTGCAACCAGGGCGCCCATATCAAGGGCAAAAATCTTTTTATCTTTTAAGCCCTCCGGAACATCACCTTGTACAATACGCTGTGCTAATCCTTCTACAGCTGCTGTTTTACCAACACCAGGTTCACCAATTAAAACCGGATTGTTTTTGGTTTTCCTTGAAAGAATACGAATGACATTTCTGATTTCGGCATCACGACCGATAACTGGGTCAAGTTTCTGCTGTCTTGCTTTTTCTACCAAATCCTGACCATATTTATTTAAGGTATCATAAGTTGCTTCCGGATTATCAGAAGTCACTCTCTGGTTTCCTCTTACTGTACTCAATGCCTGTAAGAAACGTTCCCTTGTGATTCCATATTCCTGCCAGAATGATTTCATAGTCGGACTCGGGTTATTTAAAAGTGCCAAAAATAAATGTTCAACAGAGACATATTCATCTCCCATTGCTTTAGCTTCGTCCTCCGCACTGACCAGTGCTTTATTTAAGTACTGACCAATATACTGCTGGCCTCCGGACACTTTTGTTCTGGCATTTAATGCCTGTTCAATTCGATTCAGGAAATGCTCTTTCTGAATCTCCATTTTTTCAATCAGCTTCAGTATCAGGCTGTCCTCCTGATGCACCAGGTTGTAAACCAGATGCTCCTGCTCAATCTCCTGATTTCCAAATTCATAAGCAGTCTTTTCCAAATCCTGTACTGCCTGAAGTGATTTCTGTGTAAATTTGCTAATGTTCATAAAAATCCCTCCATCTATATCAAAGACTATTGTTTTCTTGTTCTATTGCAAATATAACACTATTTGTTAGCACTGTCAAGAGGTGAGTGCTAACTTTTTAAAATTTTTTCATTTTTTAAAAATCGCTTGAGTTTTATATAAATATTTTTTACTACAATGTCATTTTCTCCCGCCACTGGTGTTTCAAGCTCTGTCATTACTATATTTTTTTGTCCATTATATAACGCTACTCTCATAATTTATATCTATTTCATCGTATTTTTCTTCAAAAAAATCCCATGCCGGATGATTTGCATCTTACAGCATAGGATATGTAAATTTATATTTTGTTTCAGAATTGTTAATGATTGGGGGGTTCCCTTAAATGCCTGACGGCTGTCGCAGTACTCTTCACACTGTATGGAATTATGTAAAAAATATGCGGCTCCCTAAGTGGGATAAACGTATGTTTTTTATAAATTCCACTCTTTTCAAAACAGTCCCTAGATCCACATTTTTCTAAACTCAGGGACTATCTATTCGTTTTCTTTGTGTTCTGATTTTTTCTTTTCTAGTTTTTTATCTTCGATCCACCAAACTTTATTCTTACTTCCAATCACATTCAGCTTCATCTAGCTTTTTTATCAGTGTTTCTTTGAGCACTATAAAAGCTGGAATAAAGCTGTCACGTATCAGCAGAATCATTTCATCCACATCTTCTTCGTTATATATATGAACAGAAGTATTACGTTTTTTTAACATGAGCAGCCATACTTCAGAATCTTTTAGAAATCCTATTTTATATCCAAGCTGCAAAATTTCACGAGGAGAGCCTGTAGAAGAGCCGTCAACACCATGTATTTTCAAAATTTCCTGAAGTGCTTTCCATGCAAGTTCAAAAGTAAGATTAAACTGTCCAATGATACCAGTTCTGTATATATCATTTGTTTCTGCGAGTTTAAAATCTGCAGTTGCCAATATAGCCAGACAATTTGAAAAATTATCGAGTTTTTTCATAAATTGTAACACCGTCCTTTTCTATTTCTTGTTTCAATTCTTCTGAAATAGATGCATCTGCTTCTATGATATCAAACATCAAAAGAGAATGGATTTTTTCTTTGACATCCCAATAAAAACTGTCAAAATCTCCTCCATATACAGCGATATCAATATCGCTTCTTTCTGTATGAGTGCCTCGTGCACGAGAACCAAACAGTACAATTTTTGAAACGGAATATTTTCGGGCAAAAGAAAAAAGTTCCCTTAGAACCCTATCCGGCAGATTATATCTCATATCCAATGTTGCCTCCTTCGATATAAAATGAATATCTGTAATCAAATTTTTTTAAGCATAGCATATTTTTACTTAATTAACAAGTATTGAAGCCCTTGCAAAAAACAGTCCCTGAGTTCACATTCTTCTGAACCCAGATACTGTCTATTCGTCTTCTTTATTTTCTATTTTTTTATAATCCCAAGCTATCAATCCATGAGCTGATATCAGACTCAGACGCTCCACCACGGAATCTCTCTCCGTATTTCCAATCGCCTGTTCCGGCTTCTTCTTTTAAGAGATTTCCACTTTCTTTTATGCTCTGGATTTATCGTATCCGTATTTACAAAAGACCCGCAAACTTTTGAACTTGCTTCAACCGGTTTTCGTATTTTTGCAATTAACTTTTTGTTCAGTGGAATCAATATCGTTTCGTCTGGAATTTTTACTGCGTTATCCAATGGAAAAATTTCTGCTATTCTTTCCTTTTTGCGGACACTCTTTTTCCTGGTTATCTGCCTTGTGACATTCCCTTATTTTCTGGGAATTACAGGTGTCTGGCTTGCTGTTCCGGCAGCAGAATTTTTAACTTTAATTCTTTCTGCACGAATGAACTGGCATTATTTTATCAGAAAAACTACGCAAAAATATTTTTAGCAAAAAACCGCAGACTCTATCTAACTCTTTGTTTTGTATAGATGCTACGGTTTTGATATTTTCATTATTCATTTTAGATAACTACAAGCAAAAGAGTACCTGCCACAATACAGACCAATCCCCATGCCGCTTTCTTTGATAATTTTTCATGAAAAACAATCCAGGAAAACAGAATCGTAACTAAAATACTTAGCTTATCAATCGGAACAACCACACTCGCCAGTCCCTCCTGCAAGGCTCTATAATAGCAAAGCCACGATGCTCCTGTTGCAAGACCCGATAACACAATAAAAATCAGTTCTTTCTTTTTTAGTTCCTTTACCTGATGATGTTTTCCTGTAATTCCAACCATCATCCATGCCATAACAAGAACTACTGTAGTACGGATAGCCGTTCCCAGATTGGAATCTACTCCTTCGATACCGATTTTTCCTAAGATTGCAGTGAGACTTGCAAACACTGCTGACAAGATTGCATACAGCATCCATTCTTTCTTCTCACCCTGCTGATTTGTTTCACCTTCTTTTTTGGTAATCATCAGCATGGTTCCTGCCCCAATTAAAATAACAGCAACTGCTTTCCCTATGCTTAATCCTTCTCTAAGAAAAATCAATGCAAGAAGAATCGTTAATACAGTGCTGGATTTGTCTATCGTAACAACCTTATTGACATCCCCAACCTGTAATGCGCGAAAGTAACACAGCCACGATGCCCCTGTTGCAATACCTGACAATACAAGAAACAGCATTGTCTTTCCATCAATCTCTCCGATTCCACTTCCGCTTCCTGCAACAAGCACCATCAACCAAGAAAACAACAACACTACAATTGTACGGATAGCAGTCGCAACATCAGAGTCTGTTTTCTTGATTCCACATTTTGCAAGAATTGAAGTAATTCCGGCAAAAAACGCAGAACCTGTCGCATATAATATCCACATTTTTTTCGTTCCTCCTTATTACTTTTCATCTTATCACTAATACAAAAAAGACGCAAACTACTCTGCGTAATTTACGTCTTTTCTCTGCTCTCTTATTTTTTAGTTTTTTTATTTCCAACTCGTTCCAGATAAATGAAGAATCCCACATTCAAAACAATTCCTACAATCGTAGATACCGGTGCTGCCAAACCGATATTTGTCAGGCTTGCATTTGGCTGAATACTCATAAAATACGCCAGTGGAAGACGGACTAAAAGAGTCTGAATCAGTCCCTGCGCCATAACCCAAAGTGTTTTATTATTTCCATTAAAGTAACCAACCATACTAAAAAGCACAGCCGTTACAATTGTCTCTAATGCAAATCCTTTCAGGTAATCATAACCATTTTGAATAACCGCAGCATCTGTTGAGAAGAATCCTGCCAGTACATCCCCTTTAAACATGACAAGCAAAAATACAACACATCCAACTGCAAGCCCTACGCCAATTCCTGTAAACATAGATTTCTTTGCTCTTTTTGTTTTTTCTGCTCCTACATTCTGAGAAACAAAAGAAGCCATAGACTGCATTAAAGCACTTGGTACAAGCATTGCAAAGTTTACGATTTTGCAGGCAACTCCATATCCAGAAGAAGCTTCCAGACCAAGTCGATTAACAAAGGCACATAATGCAAGGAAAGAAAGCTGGGTTAAACATTCCTGAAGTGCCAATGGTAATCCGATTTTAAGAAATTTTTTACACTGCGGATTAAATCGAAAATCACTGTTTTTGATTGCAAATGGAAGTTCTTTTTTCACCAGTAAAACAACTGCAAACACAACACTAAGCGCCTGTGCCAAAACTGTTGCAAGCGCAGCTCCTGTTGCATCTTTATGTAATACTGCAACAAAAAACAAATCTCCGATTACATTTACAATACATGCAACCAATACAAACAAAAGTGGAGATTTGCTATCTCCAAGTCCCCTGAAAATCGCAGACATCAGGTTATAAGCTACAATAAAAAAGATACCGCTTCCGCAGATTCTTACATAATCCGCTGTTAAATCAACCGCTTCTGTCGGAGCCTGCATCAGAATGGAAATCGGACGTGCAAAACATACCATCAAAATAAATAAGCCAATTGATATACAGGTAAATACCAGTACTGCTCCACCAATAACAGAACCTATCTGTTCCGGTCTTTTCTCACCCAGATACCGTGCAATCAAAACGGTAATTCCCATTGCAAACTGAATCACCACAAATGTGACCAGATTTAAAACCTGACTTCCCGTAGAAACCGCAGAAAGTCCTGAAGTCGAACCAAATCTTCCAACTACCAGCAAGTCAACTGCTCCATAGGCTGCCTGTAAAATCAAAGCTCCAAGCACCGGCAGCATAAAAAATACTAATTTCTTTAAAATACTCCCTTGTGTGAAGTCCGCTTTATCATTCATTCTTTGTCTCTCCTCTCACACATCACCTGATAAAATTTCTCAATTACTGCTATCATACAATCTGCTTCTTCTTCCGAAATATCTGCCAAATAAGGAGCCAGCTCATTAAAATATTTCTCATTGTATTTTTCAGATAGCTTCTTTCCCTTTTCCGTGGCAGATAAATAGATAATTCGTCCATCCTCCGGTGAGACTGTTTTTTTGATATATCCTTTTTCTTCCATTTCTTTTACCGTCCTTGTAACACCGGGTCTTGGAAGATTTAATTTATCACTGATATCCGATATTTTCACCTGAACTTCTTTTTTCTCTAAAGCTAGAATCACGTTCAGATAATGAATATAAGACGGAGCAACTCCATTTGGAAGTGCCGGAAGTAACTCACGGATACGTTTTGCCTGATAACAGGCATCTAACATTCGCTTAATTTTTTCTGTTGTCATCTCTCACTTCTCACTCTCCTTTTTGAATTTTAGTTACCGACGTTAATTACCATTGATAATTATACAGATATTTTCCTCATTGTCAATTCATTTTTTTGCTTGCCCGAAATTTTTCTTTGTGCTACTATTTTCTTAGAAATTTTTCTAGGAGGAATTTTAAGATGAGCGATGTATTAGAACAAATGAAAACCAGAAGAAGTGTCAAAAAATATAAACCAGATATGGTTCCACAGGAAATCATTGACAAAGTGACCGAAGCCGGACTTTATGCGGCAAATGGAATGGGCCGTCAGGCTACTATTATCATTCAGGTAACAAACAAAGAAATGCGTGACAAACTCTCCGAACTCAATCGTCAAATCGGTGGCTGGAAAGAAGGATTTGACCCATTTTATGGTGCGCCTGCCGTTTTAGTTGTTCTTGGAAAAAAAGACTGCCCGACTCATGTTTATGATGGCAGCCTTGTTATGGGAAATTTAATGCTTGCTGCTCACGAACTCGGAGTTGGAAGCTGCTGGATTCACCGCGCTAAAGAAGAATTTGAAACAGATTTCGGAAAAGAACTGTTAAAATCTCTTGGAATTGAAGACGAATATGAAGGAATCGGACATTGTATTCTTGGTTATCCAGAAGGAGACTACCCGGAAACTCCAGAAAGAAAAGAAAATAGAGTATTTACAATTCAATAATCATTAAGGGTGTAGAAGCAACAGACTCCTACACCCTTTTTAGTGGATTTTTAAAGCACATTTTGCAAAAACCAACAGATAAATGGCAATGTGATAATCGAACAAATCGTAGTAATAAATACCCCACCCATTGCGTAATCTCCATCTGAACCTGAAGTATTTGCCATCATCACCACCGATGTCATAACCGGCATCCCTGCAATCAATGCCATTGTTAACTGGATTTCCGATGAAACAGAAAGGAATCCTAAAAGAACAAACAACAAAATTGGTGCCAGTATCATTTTTGTAAGCACGATTCCATATAGTGCGAATTCTTTTAGATGTTTTCCAATGTGAATACTTGCAAAAATTCCACCCACATAAATCATTGCAAGCGGTGACGCCGTTCCTCCTATCTTTTGAAGTCCCATATCCAGAATCCGTGGCTCTTTGATTTCAGTTAAGACCAGAAATACTGCAAGTAAAATTGCAACCGTTGCCGGATTAACTAATTTCTTCGGGTTAAATTTTCCTTCTCCTTGCGGAGTTGTAAATTTTACTCCCAAAGTCCAAAGCATAAACTGGTCTATTATCGTAAATACTGAAATATATAAAATGCCATTTTTCGGAAAAATGCTTGTAATAATCGGGATTCCCATAAATCCCACATTTCCAAACATCGACATTGCCTGATAGATTCCTGCTCTGTCTCCTTTCAAATGAAATAATTTCGTCATGCCAAATCCGCAAAAAAGCATAAAAAAATAAAAGCCGGCAGTAATAAACAGTATCAGAACCGAATGAGTCAATGTTTCTTTTTCTACTCCATCTGTGATATTTACAAAAACCAGGATCGGTAACGCCATTTTTACTACAAATCTGGAAATGGCTTCAAGCATTTCACTGCTTAATACCTTTGTTTTAATTAGAATCACGCCCGCCAACAGGTAAATAACAAACAACCCCATCTGTTCCAGCAAAATTTCAAATGTATTCATTTTCTCTTTTCCTCTCATTTCTTTCCCTACTAATCTATCGCATTTTGCTATTTTCGTCAAATTGGCCTTTGCTATTTTTACCGAGTTTTTGTATACTTTTCTTATCTATAAGACGTTTTTATTCTAAACAAGGAGGCATTTTTTTATGAAGGAATACGAAATTTTTATCGAAACTATGAATCCCTGCGGTGGCGCAAAATATGCCAAACAGGAAATCATCGAATCCGAAGCTGAAAGCCCGGAAGCTTATATCAAAGAGCATGCGAAATATCCTGTTCTTGAGACTATTAAAAATGCGGATGGAGACACCGTTGTTACGACAGGGGATAAGAATGGGTATTTGATTCGGTATACGTTTACGGAGTGAACAAAAAAATCGTGAATCAGCTCTTCCCCCGATTCACGATTTTTCATTTATTTTTTTCCTAACCAATACGGTTCCATATATCCTGCTTCACAAAGATTTCCAACTCCCTGTCCTAGTCCGGCAGAAGACACCGGAGCTTCGAAATCCTGTGTATTTCCATCCGGTCCAATATAGCGGATACATTTTGTTTCGTCATTTGGAGACATGTAGAATCGATATTCTTCCTGTCCCTTATAGACAAAGGCAAACAACAGAGTATTATTTTCATAGTAAAATTCAGCGGAATAATCCTGAGGCAAATCTTCATTTTCTTTCTCTTTTCACCTCAAATATTTTTACCTATAAAATACGGCTGTATTATATCACAATTTTTTCAAAAATCAAATCTGTTTTCTTTTCTTTTTCTACCTTATAATAAACTTGCTAAAATTGACATTCAAGTAGAAAGGATTTTAATTATATGGAACAATTTCTCGCAGGTTTTGAGGCATTAAAAGCCAACATCTTTGATAATATGATTGAACAACAGGCTAAACTTGGTTATCGTAAAGAACCTGTCCGTCTTTACTATCCACTTAGCTCTCTCAACCATTTTTTTAATAAAAAAGCAGACTCAGATGAAATGCAGCAGATACTTTCGGATTTTCCGGTTTATACAAAAGAACAATGTGGAGAAATTTCTGCCACACATAAAGGAGAACGCTTTTGTTTTACCATCTCCGAAGAGGTTTCGGAGTATGTTCACACAAATAAACCCGGCAATATTTTTATTTGTGAATTAATCCAGCTTTTAACAAAGCATAGTACAACTCTTGAAGAGATAATTACGCTTTTCAAGTCTCAACCAAAAGAATCCGTTATCGAACCAGTCAACAATGGAGAATTCGACATTTTAATTCGTTTTGTAAATGATAAAGACCGCTATTACTATTGTTTTAAAGATGAAGGTTGCCATATTATCTATCATCGGTTCTTACCAGAAGATTACGCAGATTTCGATTTTTAACAAAACAAAAGAGCAGGAGAACTTCCCATTCTCCTGCCCTTTTGTTATTTACAGAATTTTTTTAGGCATCTATCTGATTTAATAAGTTCACCATTTCAATTGCAGAAAGTGCACAGTCATATCCTTTATTTCCTGCTTTGCTTCCGGCTCTTGCAATCGCCTGTTCAATATTTTCTGTCGTTACTACGCCAAATAACACCGGCACTCCTGTCTGTAATCCGACTGTTGCAATTCCTTTTGAAACTTCATTGCACACATAATCATAATGGCTGGTATCGCCTCGAATAACTGCACCGACACAGATAACCGCATCATACTTTCCGGATTTTGCAAGACGCTCTGCCACAAGCGGAATTTCAAATGCTCCCGGTACCCATGCAGCTGTAATGTTTTCTTCTTCTACTCCATGTCTTACCAGTCCGTCTACTGCTCCGCCAAGCAGTTTATTTACAATAATCTCATTAAAACGAGCTGCTACAATTGCTGCTTTCATTCCTTTTTTGGCTACTACTTTTCCTTCTAATACATTGATTTCTTTCATGATTTTTTCTCCTTTTTGTATGCTTATGATTTTATTGTTTTCCAGCTAAATTAATTTAAAATGTTTTGAAACACATGTCCCATGCGGATTTTTTTGGTTTCCATATAGCGTCTGTCATACTGCTGTGTTGGAATTTCAATTGGCACTCTCTTCTTGATTTCAAGTCCAAGTCCACTCAATCCGTAAATCTTTGTTGGATTATTGGTTAATAATCGCATGGATTTAACTCCAAGATCTTTTAAAATCTGTGCTCCAACCCAGTATTCTCTCAAATCCGGCGCAAATCCAAGTTTAATATTCGCATCTACCGTATCATAGCCTTGTTCTTGTAATTCATAAGCTTTTAATTTATTAATCAGACCAATTCCACGACCTTCTTGACGCATATATAATACAATTCCACGACCTTCGGCTTCTATCATCTGCATTGCTTTTTGGAGCTGAGGTCCACAATCACATCTAAGAGAGCCAAATGCATCACCGGTCAGACATTCAGAATGAATCCGGCAAAGCACATCTTCTCCATCCCCGATGTCACCTTTTACCAATGCAACATGATGCTCCTTTGTGATATCATTTACATAACCGTAAATTTTGAAATGTCCATATCGGTTCGGAAAATCCGCACACGCTTCTCTTACCACATGTTTTTCGTGAATTCGGCAGTAATCCTGAATTGCCTGAATCGTAATAAATTTTAATTCAAACTTTTTGGCAAGCTCCCAAAGTTCACTTGTGCGCATCATCGTTCCATCTTCTCTCATAATTTCACAACACACACCGCATTGTTTTAACCCTGCAAGACGCATCAAATCTACAGTTGCTTCTGTATGTCCATTTCTCACCAGCACACCGCCGTTTTTCGCAATCAGCGGAAATACATGCCCCGGCTTTCTGAAATCCTCTGGCGAAACGTTCTCATCCACACACATCCGCATGGTAAGTCCACGCTCTGCTGCGGAAATGCCTGTTGTCGTATCTTTATAATCAATTGAAACCGTAAATGCAGTCTCATGGTTGTCGGTATTTTTTGTTACCATCGGTACAAATCCAAGTTTTTCTGCAAGTTCTACGCTCATCGGAGTACAGATGAGTCCCTTTGCATAACTCGCCATAAAATTAATATTTTCCTGTGTTGCAAACTCGGCTGCACAAATCATATCACCTTCGTTTTCTCGATTTTCATCATCCGTAACAAGCACAATTTTCCCTTGTTTTAAATCTTCTAACGCTTCTTCTACTGTGTTATATTCATGTTCCATTTCCGTTTTCCTCCCTGTCAGATTCCGTATTTTTCTAAAAATTCCATTGTCAAATTTGAGGATGGCTCTGTTTTTTTCTCTTCTGTTTCTTTAAAATTCAATAGCCGTTCCACATATTTTCCAATCACATCGTTTTCAATGTTGATACAGCTTCCTGCCGTTTTATCAACTAATGTCGTTTCCTGTCTGGTATGTGGAATTACCGAAACTTTAAATGTTACATCATTTACTTCTGCTACTGTAAGACTGACTCCATCAAGACACACCGAGCCTTTTTCCACGATAAATTTTAGAATCGGAGCATCTGCTTTTATTGTAAACCAGACTGCATTTTCTTCCGACAATATCTCTGTAATCACACCACAGCCATCTACATGCCCCGACACAATATGTCCTCCAAATCTTCCATCTGCTGACATCGCCCTCTCCAGATTTACTTTTGCACCTGATTTTGCTTCTTTTAAACTACTTCGCCTTACGGTTTCCGCCATAACATCCGCTGTAAAAAAACCATTTCCAAGAGAGGTCACAGTCAGGCAGATTCCATTGACTGCAATGCTGTCTCCGATTTTTGTGCCTTCCAACACTTTTTTTGCCTGTATTTTTATACTTCCGGATGAGCCGGAAATGCTTAATTTTTGTATGATACCTGTTTCTTCTACAATTCCTGTAAACACTTCGGTACCTCCTTCCGGTAAGTAAGCTGTACGTCTTCTCCAATTTTTCTGATGTCCTGCAGATAAAATTCTTTTGCGTCTTTTACCTCACAGATTCCACATCCTTCTACAGGGGAAGGTGCACCTTTTCCACCAAAAATCTTTGGTGCAAGAAATACATGAACTTCATTAACCAGATTTTCTCTCAGCATGCTTTCATTTAATGTACCGCCACCCTCAAGCAAAATACTGTCAATCTTTTGTTCTCCCAGTATCTCTATTAATTTTTTTAAATCGACTCTTCCTTCTTTTGAAACTTCCAGCACCTGTACTCCAAGCATTTCCAAATCTGCTTTTTTCTCCTGTTCTGCATCGGCACAGGCTATGATTGTCGGATACTCTTTTGCACTTTGACAAATCTTACTTTCTAAAGGAATCTGAAGTTTGCTGTCACAGATAATTCGTATCGGACTTTTCTTTCCTTCGATTCTTGTATTTAACATCGGGTCATCTTTTAAAACGGTTCCGATTCCTGCCATGATTGCAGTATATTGATGCCTCATTTCATGTACAATTTTTCTCGATTGTTCGGAAGTAATCCATTTTGATTTTCCGGTTTTTGTTGCGATTTTTCCGTCCATCGTCATTGCATATTTCATCACAATATAAGGTCTTTTCGTCTGAATAAAATGAAAGAATACCGGATTTAATGCATCACATTCTTCTCTCATAAAATCCTCTTCTACCTCAATTCCCTGCGCTCTTAAAAACCGAACTCCTTTTCCTGCAACCAAAGGATTCGGGTCTCTTGAACCAATTACTACTTTCTTGATTCCAGCTTCTGCAATTGCTTCGGTACAAGGCGGCTGTTTTCCATAATGACAGCATGGTTCAAGCGTTACATATATCGTTGCACCTTCTGCTGATTCTTTTAAATGTTTAATTGCATTGCGCTCTGCATGCAGTTCTCCGTATTTTTCATGATATCCTTCCCCAATGATACGTCCATCTTTCACAATAACCGCTCCCACCAGCGGGTTGGGACTTGTCCATCCAACTCCTTGCTTTGCCAGTTCAATGGCTCTTAGCATATATTCTTTTTTCTGCATTTTCTTTCTCCTAATCGAAAAAAATCCCTGCAAATAAAAAGTTTATCTACAGGGATTTCTCATATTTCTAACTATATATGAAACAAAAAGGCTCTGAAACGGAAATCCATTTCAGAGCCTGATATTCATGATTTTGATTTTTTAATCAGTCATTCATTTCTCTTCTTCCATCCAGACTTTACTGTCGGTATCGGAATTTCACCGAATCATGCCTTTCAAATTTATTTTTTCAGGCTCGCAGACTATCACTGCCGGTAGGGAATTTCACCCTGCCCTGAAGATTTTTCTTATTTACTTGATTAAAATTATAGTACAACAATTTAAATTTGTAAAGTGCAAATTTTAAATTTCTTCCAGCACAATTTCAAAAGAGACATCATCTCCAACCGCTCTTTGAAGTAAAACTCCTCCACTCATCAAAGCAACACCTGTGTACACCTCTTCTGTTCCGGCAATCTTATAATTTTTCTTAGCTTCTAAGCCCATCAGACGCAGAGTCTTTCTTAATACATTTGGTTTCGCACGGAACAATACACCCTGAACCAATATGATTTTCTTATCTTCTGATATCCAGGACCATGCTGACATCCCATCCTCAAATGGATTTGCCAAACGATAATAATCACCGTTATAAATCAAACTTTGATATTCTTTATAATGGGTAACCTGTTTTGCAACAACTGTTTTTTCTTCTTCTGAAAGCTGATTTAAGTCTAATTCATATCCAAAGCTTCCTGCCATTGCAACCACACCTCTGGTTTCAATTGAGGTAATTCGTCCTGTCTGATGGTTTGGCACTGCGGAAACATGAGAACCTACTGTTGAAGTTGGATAGAAGAAACTTGTACCATACTGGATAAAGGTTCTTTCATGTGCGTCGGTATCATCACTGCACCAAATCTGTGGGCAGTAGTACATCATTCCGGCATCAAATCTTCCGCCTCCGCCACTGCATCCTTCGAACAATACATCCGGAAATTCTGATGTCAGCTTTTCAAGCAATTCATACAGTCCCAGCACATATCTGTGTGGCATTTCCATCTGGCGTCCTCTGGAAAGTGTAGCTGTATACCAGTCACTGATACTGCGGTTCATATCCCATTTCACATATTCAATATGATTTTCTCTTAAAATCGCACTCATTACACCATAAAGATAATCCACCACTTCTGGATTTGACATGTCTAATACTAACTGATAACGACTTCTCATCGGCTTTCTTCCCGGAATCTGAATCGCCCAGTCTGGATGATTACGGTACAAATCACTGTCCTCGGATACCATTTCCGGTTCAAACCAAAGTCCGAATTTCATACCCATTGCATTGATTTTCTCAACCAGGGCTTTTAATCCGCCATTTAATTTCTTTTCATTGACAAACCAGTCTCCAAGTCCGGAACAATCATCATCTCTCTTTCCAAACCAACCATCATCAAGTACCATCATATCAATTCCAAGCTTAGAAGCCTGTCTTGCAATATTTAAAATCTTTTCTTCGTTAAAGTCAAAGTAAGTTGCCTCCCAGTTATTAATCAAAACCGGACGGCTGCTTAACTGGTATGTTCCACGGCAGACATGATTTCGGATGATGTGATGGAAATTCTGAGACAATTTTGCAAATCCTGTTGTAGAACAAGATAAAATCACTTCCGGTGTGTAGAACGCTTCTCCGGCTTCTAAGATCCATTCAAATGTGTCTGGGTGGATTCCCATAACCAGACGGATCTGTTCTAACTGGTCTTTTTCTACCTGTGCCTGAAATCCTCCACTGTACATCAATGCAGCTCCGATGCAGTGACCATTTGTCTCTGTACAATCTTTTTCACAAAGCAGAACAGCCGGATTTTGATGATGACTGGAAGTTCCCCTGCTGCTGCTGCTCTCTGAAATTCCGTGCAAAACAGGAACTCGTTCTGCCTGTCTTTCCATAGTATGTCTGCCATAAAAATGCATCCATTCCCAGTCTCCATACGGAATATCCAGACACATACTATGCACTTTATTAATTACAATCGGTGTTTTCCCTGAATTTTTTACCACCACACTTCTTGTAATCACGTCTTCTTTTTCAAACACACCATACTTCAAAATCACCTCTGCTTCCGTTGCAGTATCTTTCAAAGTAATTTCTAATGTTTCTGCTTCGTCTTCTTTTGCATACACTGCCGGAAGCCCTGGAATCTCATATTTTCCTTTTTTAATCTGATATTCCCTGACTCTTAAGTCTAAAGCATTACTTCCATCTTCATGAGTAACAGAAATTGCAGAGATTCGAAAATCTCCAACTCCGCTGGTGCTGTATTCCTGTGGCAGAGTATTTAAAGAATAGGTTCTTTCATTTTCTGCTTCATAGATATTTCCGGAAAATCCTGCGTCCGGATAATCCAGAAGATAATCCATACAACAATCTGTTTTTTCTCCATACCAGAGATGATTGAGTACTCCGAAGCGATCCACCTTCATCTGATAAAGTGTGTTTTTTGTTTCCAGGTTAAAAATTTTGTCCTTTACTGTAATTGCCATACGTTTTCCTCCTAAACAAGATTTTTGTTTTCACTGTTTGCTCTCGTATCTTACTTTCTATTTTAACCTTTTACAGCTCCATTTGCCACCCCATTTAAGATTTGTTTCTGACATAATAAGTAGAAAATCAGAATCGGAATTAATGCAAGAATGTAGGATGCAAATGCAAGATTATAATTCGTACCAAACTGAGTCTGGAAATTCAGCTGTGCCAGTGGCAGAGTATTTTTTCCGGTTCCTGACATAATAACAAGTGGAGTCATTACATCGTTCCAGGTTCCAAGTGCCGTTAAAATCGCAACGGTCGCATGCATTGGAGACATCATTGGAAATATAATTTTCCAGAATGTCTGCCAGGTAGTTGCCCCATCGATAGAAGCAGCTTCTTCCAGCGTTTCCGGTATATTTTTTAAATATCCTGTGTATAATAAAATATTCATCGGCATATAGAAGACCAGATAAAGAAGTATGACACCTAAGCGGTTTCCAAGTCCCATCTGTGCAGTCTGTTTTACAAGAGGCATCATTAAGATTGCAAACGGAACAAACATACCGCTGACAATGTAAAGATATATAAATCGAAAGGCCTTTTTATGTGCCATACTTCTCCCAATAACATAACCTGCAATGGAATGAACTAAAATTGCAAGTCCGATTGTCACAAGTGTAATGAGTAAACTATTTCCCAGAGAGTTCCAGAAATCTGTTACTCTCATTGCTTCTTTGAAATTATCCAGACTCCAGCTTGATGGGAATGCCAGCGCACCTGCCACATCATTTGTCATTTCACTTGGCTTTTTAAACGCAATAATCACTGCCATATACAGTGGAAAAAATACTGTAACGGTTCCCAAAATCAGGATAGCTGTCAAAATACGATTTACTTTTCCTGTTTTTTTCATTATAACTGCTCCTCCTTCTTATTTAAGACTGTCATCTGGAATACAGAAATTGCAACAATCACGACAAAAAATAACACTGCATTTGCACTCTGGAATCCAAACTGTCCGCCATCCATACCATTTTTGTAAATCAAATAAGAAATGGATTCCGTACTCTGTGCCGGACCGCCTTTTGTTAAAGACATAATCTGGTCAAATACCATTAGCAGGTTCTTTGTGCTAAGCACCAGATTGATAGTTACAAACGGAATAACAAGCGGAAGGGTTACACTGAAAAACTCTTTCCATTTGCTTGCACCATCTAACATAGATGCCTCATAAACTTCCTGTGGAACTGTCTGAAGCCCTGAAATGTAGATAATCGTATTCATAGCAACTGCCTGCCATACACCAACAACCAACACACCAATCCATGCATTTTTTTCACTTGCCAAAATACTGTTTTGAAGCCATCCAATATGAAGACTGGTTCCAATTCCCGGAAGGATGTAAGTAAAAATAAAGCTGAAAATATAACCAATTACCAGTCCGCCTAAAATATTCGGAACAAAGTAAATTCCTCTTAAGGCGCTCTTAAAACGAATTTTGCTGTTTAATCCCAGTGCCAGCACCAGACTTAAAAAGTTTACCAGTATCGTTCCAACGATTGCATATTTAAAGGTGAACAGATAACTCTTTCCAACACGTGCATCGGTAAATAAATCAATATAGTTACGAAATCCTACATATTCATACGTTCCATAGCCTTTATAATTGGTAAAACTATAGATAAAACCTTTTATCATCGGCAATGTATTAAAGGCAAAGAACAAAACTAAAACCGGAATAATAACTGCCCAGAACGTTTTATCTTTATTTGTCATTTTCTTCTTCATAACAGTCTGTCAAACTCCTCTCTTATTTCTGTTTTTCCTGATAGTCCTGCATTTTCCGGATTAAATCACGGTTGTATCTCTGCCAGTCTGTATCAAAACGTTTCAGGAAAGTATCTAATGCATTTTCGCTGTCATCTAACAAATAAGTCTGTACCATCGCATCGACACTCATCTCACTTGGATAATGGTGGTCATGGAAATCCGCCATTCTTCCTTCTTCAATATAACTTCTCATATCTTCCAATTCCGGTGCCAGTTCAAAATCACCTTCTTTACATGCAATTCCACCCTGGTCATCTAAGTAAATCTGAATGGTTTCATCTTCATATAAAAATCTTAATACTTCATAAGCAGCTTCTTTATTTTTACTTTCTTTCAGAACAGAAAACTGTAAATCAATTCCGGAATTTAACACATTGTCTGCTTCCGAATCATTTGCCGGAAATGTAAACGAACCGATATTCATATCCGGATTTACTGATTTAATCTGAGGAATCGCATAACTTCCAATCGGATACATGGCGGCTTCTCCTCTTGCAAATGCGGTACATGCGTCATTATATCCATACGCATACGGATTCGGTTCCGCATAGGAAACCAGTTCTTTGATTTTTTCTGCTGTCTCTCTATAAGCATCTGAAAAAGTTGCTTCTCCCTTATTAACCTGACTGCAAATATCAGAATCTGTCAGTCCTACTGCCAGAGCATTCCACGGTGCCATACAGGTCCAGGTATCTTTAAAACCTAAATATAATGGCTGTACTCCACTTGCCGAAATTGTCTCACATAAAGTTGTAAATTCGCTCCATGTAGTTGGAATTTTCCAGCCATTTTCTTCAAACATCTCTTTATTGTATAAAATACCTGCTGCATTTGCCGCATACGGAAGTGCATAACTTCCTTCTGTCGGAATCAGCTTCAACTCTTCTTCCATATCCAGATAAGCCTGTTTTGTTTCTTTGAGTACATCTAAGTCTGATAAATCCTCAAACAGCCCTGCATCTAAAAAATTAGAATAGTTCATATCTCCACCAATTCCTACAATATCCGGATAGTCTTCACGGATAAATCTGGTTTTTAAAATTGTAACCGCTTCATTTGGTGATTCAATTGTTAAGTGAATATCATCATGCGTTTCATTAAACCGCTCTTCAATTTTTTCAAAGGCTGCCACTGCCTCCGGCTTATAAGAAATCATCTCGACTTCTGTTTTTCCATCAGATGTTTTATTTCCACATCCACTAAGACTGACTGCACCAAGCAATATGCCGCCAAGTACAATGAGCCCTCTTGCCATTTTTTTCTTTGCCATCCTGACTCTCCTCCCTGTTCTTCTCTTTTTTCTTCTTTTATTTTAACATAGCAATATGCTACCTATGAATCGCCCGATTCTGCTATTTTTATACCCAAATGATAGATTTTCTGTTATAATAAAAAAAGCAATATCGCATTTTGATATATATTAAAAAGGAGCATCTTTTTTATGAGTACCGTATCATTTTCTATCTTTCCAAATGACAATTTTATTGACCTGTGCCTTTACCAGTATGGAAAAGAACAATGCGACCCTGGACATTCTTTTGGACCTGCTACACGAAATCACTATCTCTTTCATTATGTTCTCTCTGGCACAGGCACGCTTATGGCTGATAATTCAAAAGGAATCACACAGACTTATTCCGTGAAAAGCGGTCAGGGATTTCTGATTTTTCCAGGGCAGATCACCACTTATTTTGCAGACCAGGAGCACCCCTGGGAATATATCTGGCTGGAATTTGATGGACTAAAAGTAAAAGAAGCCCTTCAGACAACTTTTTTTTCTTTAGAACATCCTGTTTATCGTGCAAATTCAAAAGAGCTTCGGGAAATCTTAAAGAATGAAATGCTCTATATTGTGGAACACTGCACAGCATCCAAATTCCATTTAATTGGACATCTTTATCTCTTCCTTGACGCACTGACTCAGTCCACTCATTCTAATGAACTGACTTCCAGCAGTAAAATAAGTGATTATTATATTAAAGAGGCCATTCATTATATCGAGCAAAACTTTCAAAATGACATCAGCATTGAAGAAATCGCCAGGGTCTGCGGAATCAATCGAAGTTATTTTGGAAAGATTTTCAGGAAATCCATTGGAAAGTCACCTCAGGAATTTTTGATGAATTACCGAATGATAAAAGCAACGGAGCTTTTAAGCCTGACTTCTCTTTCTATTTCAGAAATCAGTCAGGCCGTCGGATATGATAATCCTCTTCACTTTTCCAGAGCATTTAAAAATGTTTATGGAATTTCTCCAAGAACCTGGAGAAAAGAAAATAAGTAAAAAAAACGTGGCAAAGTCTCATCTATTCCGACTCTGCCACATTTTTTTATTGATGCGCTGTCTTTGTGATAATAGAATAATATTCCGGTCTTCTATCCCGAAATAATCCCCATTCAAGTCGTTTTGCCGAAAGCTCATCAAGGTCATATTCTTTCTCTAAAATTTCTTCTTTATCCCTTGATGCGCTTTTAAAAAGCTCTCCCGTCTCATCTGTCAAAAAAGAAGAACCATAAAAGGTTAAGGAAGAGGTCTGTCCTCCATTCTCTTCATTTGGCTCTACCGTTTCCAAACCAATTCGATTTGCAGCAATCACCGGCATAAGATTTGCGGCTGAATGTCCCTGCATACACCTTCTCCAGTGCGGCATACTGTCACATTCCAAAATCGGTTCCGAACCAATTGCTGTCGGATAAAATAAAAGTTCTGCGCCTAAAAGTGCCATGCTTCTTGCAGTTTCCGGAAACCACTGATCCCAGCAGATTCCAATTCCAATTGTGCCAAATCTGGTTTGAAAGACACGAAATCCGGTATCTCCAGGTGTAAAATAAAATTTTTCCTGATAATAATGATCATCCGGAATGTGAGTCTTCCGATAAACACCAAGAATCGTCCCATCGGCATCAATACACGCAATAGAATTGTACAGATTATTGACTTCTTTTTCATAAAAACTGATTGGAAGCACAACTCCTAATTCTTTCGCCAGACGCTGTCCCATCAGAACCGCTTCGTTTTCCTCTAACGGTTTAGCATAATGATAAAAATCATAACGACGCTGTTGGCAAAAGTATTCTCTTTCAAACAGTTCCGGAAGTAAAATTATATTTGCTCCATCTCCTGCTGCCTTTCGTATCATTTTTTCTGCTTTTTTTCTGTTTTCTTCTGGATTTTTACTACACTGCATCTGAATTGCAGCCACTTTCACCTGTCTCATTCTTCTACTCTCTTTCTTCCTTCCGGAATCTGCTGTGTAATACAATGAATATTTCCACCACCCGTCAAAATATCTCTTGCATCTACTGCAATGATTTCTCTTTCCGGGCAAAGTTTCTTCATTATTTCCTGTGCACGAACATCACTTTCTTTGTTTTCTCCCCCAAATGCCGGCATCACAACTGCTCCATTGGAAAAATAAAAATTCACATAAGAAGCCGCCAGACGTTCCCCTTCCTCTCTGGTATCTTCTCCTTCTTCAAAACAATATCCTTCCAGTTCTTCTTTTGTGACACAAATCGGAACATCCGGTATCGGCAGCTTATGAATGACCAGTTTTCTTCCCTTTGCATCACATTCAGACTCCAGATAATCCAGACATGCTTTTGATAAAACATACTGTGGGTCATCTTCATTATCTGTCCAGGCAAGGACTACCTCACCCGGCTTTAAAAATGCACATACATTGTCCACATGCTCATTGGTTTCATCCAGATAAATCCCTCTTGGAAGCCACAAAATTTTCTCTGCTCCAAGATAAGATTTCAACTTTTCTTCAATCTGCTTTTTACTTAACTCCGGATTTCTTCCTTTGCTTAACAGACAGCTCGCCGTGACCAAAACCGTTCCTTCTCCATCCGAATGAATCGAACCGCCTTCCAGCACAAAAGGAGCTGCGTCATAACATTCATAGCCCTGCCAGGCAGAAAACGCTTTTGCAAATGCATTATCAAGCTTCCACGAAGCATAAAGCCCATCGACTTCTCCGCCCCAGGCATTAAATTCCCAGTTAACTGCACGCACCATTCTTTCATTTGCTTTGTCTGATACCACAAAAGTAGGACCGATATCTCTTGCCCATGCATCATCTGTTTTAGCTTCAAACACAGTAACCGGATACGGAATCTGCTTTCTTTTTAATTCATTTGCAAAGTTCGTTGCCTCTGCCACATCTTCTTTTCTTGCAGCTAAAAAGACTGCTTCACTCCTTGCAATCGCCTCTATGACCGCTGCAAATGCTTTTTTTGCTTCTCTTGCCTCATTTCGCCAGGAACCCGGTCTGCTTGGCCATATCAGAATGCAGCCTTTATGTACTTCAAATTCTCCAGGCATAAAAAATCCATCTTGTTTTGGTGTCTGCATCTTAATCTCTCCGTATTTTTCTTTTCAAGACTACTTCGAAAGTTTTTCACGATAAGCGTCCTTTAAAATCTTCATAAGAAAATTCTTTTACTATTTCCACTTCTCCATTTTCTTTTTTTAATGCAATTGCAGGGAGCGGCATCCCATTAAAGGTATTATTTTTTACCATTGAGTAAATTGCCATATCTTCAAAAACCAAACGGTCTCCTACCTGAATCGGTTTTTCAAAGCTATAATCTCCAATCACATCACCTGCCAGACAAGTCATAGAAGAGAGTCGATAGGTATAAGGTTTTTCACCCGGCTGATATCCATTTTGAAGCGGCGGGCGATAAGGCATCTCTAACACATCCGGCATATGGCAGGCTGCAGAAGCATCTAAAATCAAAATCTGTATTTCATTTTTTACAATATCCATTACTTCCGTCACAAGATAACCTGCATTTAAAGCAACCGCTTCTCCCGGTTCCAAATATACTTCTACGTCATATTTTTCTTTTATCGAGCTAATCAGTTTTTTCAAACTGTCAATTTGATAATCCGGTCTGGTAATATGATGTCCACCACCTAAATTCAACCACTTCATCTGTTTTAAATAACAGCCAAATTTTTCTTCAAATGCTGCAAATGTTCTGACCAAGTCATCTGCATTTTGTTCACATAAAGTATGAAAATGAAGCCCTTCGATTCCATCCAGACATTCTTCTTTAAATTCACTTTTTACTACACCAAGTCTGGAACCGGCTCCGCATGGATCATAAATTTCATGCCCCTCCTGGGTAGAACACTCCGGATTCACCCGAATTCCAACGCTGACATTTGATTCTTGGCAAATCAATTTATGTTTTTCATATTGGGAAAAAGAGTTAAAAATAATATGGTCGCAGATTTTCACCAATTCTTGCATATCTTCTGTTTTATACGCAGGTGCAAACACATGATTTTCTTTTCCCATTTTTTCCCAGCCAAGACGTGCCTCATAAAGCCCACTTGCAGTAGTCCCGCTTAAATAGTTTCCAATCATCGGATATAAGGAAAACATAGAAAATGCTTTTTGTGCTAAAAGTACGTGTGCCCCGGTTTCCTCTTCCAATGCATGCAGAATCTCAAGATTCTCTCTTAATTTTGCTTCATCCACTACATAGCATGGAGTGGGAATTGCTTCCCACCTCATCGTACCACTTCCGGATTTTCTTCAACTACCCATGGAAGTCCATACTCATTCAACATTTCCATAAATGGGTCCGGATCAAATTCTTCAATGTTGAAGACCCCATCTTTATCCCAGATTTTATTTACAATCATAGCAGCTCCTATCATAGCCGGAACACCGGTTGTATAAGAAATTGCCTGAGAACCAACTTCTTTATAACATTCCTGATGGTCACACACATTATAAATATAAATTGTTTTCTCTTTTCCATCTTTTTTACCGGTAAAAATACAGCCAATATTGGTTTTTCCAACCGTACGTGGTCCAAGGGTTGCCGGATCCGGAAGCAGCGCTTTTAAAAATTGAATCGGTACGATTTCTTTTCCTTCAAATTCAATCGGGGAAGTAGAGAGCATTCCTACATTTTCCAGACATTTCATGTGAGTCAGGTAACTCTGTCCAAATGTCATAAAGAAACGAATTCTTTTTACTCCCGGAATATTTTTTGCCAGAGATTCAATTTCCTCATGGTGAAGCAGATACATATCTTTTTCTCCAACCTGTGGAAAGTTATATTCTCTTTTAATTTCCATCGGTTTTGTCTCTACCCAATGACCATTCTCCCAATAAGAACCGTTTGCAGAGACTTCTCTTAAATTAATTTCCGGATTAAAATTCGTTGCAAACGGATATCCATGGTCTCCGCCATTGCAGTCTAAAATATCAATGGTTTCAATTTCATCAAAATAATGTTTCAGGGCATAAGCAGAAAATACACTGGTTACTCCCGGGTCGAATCCACTTCCTAGCAGTGCAGTAATCTTTGCTTCTTTAAATTTTTCCTGATAAGCCCACTGCCAGGAATAATCGAAATATGCCGTAAATCCTGCTTCTTTACAGCGTTTTTCATAAATCTCTCTCCATTCTTTGTCATCCGTATCTTCCGGCTCATAGTTGGCAGTATCAATATAGTCTACTTTACATGCAAGACAAGCATCCATAATTGTTAAATCCTGATATGGAAGTGCCACATTTAAAACAGCATCCGGCTGATATTCTTTTATTAAAGCAATTACCTCTTCTGTCTTATCCGCATCTACCTGCGCAGTTGTAATCACAGTCTCTGTTGTTTTCTGAAGTTTTTCTTTTAAAGCATCACATTTTGACTTTGTACGGCTTGCAACACAGATTTCAGAAAATGTTTTGCTGTTCTGGCAGCATTTTGTAATCGCAACCTGTGCAACTCCACCACATCCGATAATTAATAATTTTCCCATTTTTCTACCTCCTGAGTGTTTTATTGATTAATTTTTTTCTTCCTCTTCTAACATATCTTCCACATATTTCGGAAGCATAAATGCTCCTTTATGCAGATTCGTCGTATAATACCAGGTCTGAATTTTTCGTTCTTTCCATTTTTTTGCATCTAAATGTTCCAGCGGATGGTATATTTTAGACGCAAACCCAAACAGCCAATATCCGGAAGAACACGTCGGAATATGTGCCTGATAGACACGACTGATTGGAAAACTATGACTTGCCTTTCGATGCATTACTCGACAAGATTCCTCATCTTCATCATAAAAAGGGCTTCCGTGCTGATACACCATAATACCGTCTTCTCTTAAGGCACGATAACAATTCCCATAAAATTCTTTAGTAAATAGCCCTGCATTATGCCCGAGCGGATCAATGGCATCATTAATAATCAAATCATATTCATTTTGCTTTAAACGCAAAAATTTTAATCCGTCTTCATAAAAGATGCGTACTCTCTTATCCTCAAGTCCACATGCATTATCCGGGAAAAATTTTTTACAAACTTCCACAAAAACCTTGTCCGGCTCTACCACATCAATTTCTTCAATTTCCTGATAGTGCCCTAACTCTCTTGCTACTCCGCCATCTCCTCCACCGATCACCAATACTTTTTTTACGTTTGGATGTACGGCCATTGGCACATGTACGACCATTTCGTCATAGATAAACTCATCTTGCTCTGTAAATACAATGCTTCCATCAGCACTTAAAAATCTTCCAAACTCATCCGATTCAAAGACATCAATTCGCTGAAAATCGGTCTGCTGCTCAAATAACTGTTTCTGTACTTTAACCGACAACTTCACTTTTTCTGTATGATAATCCGAAAACCAAAGCTCCATCTTCTTTTTCTCCATTTCAGTTCGATTTAGACTAATACATTTAAGTACTCTACTTCTGAATCCATGGTTCCTTGCATGGAACAGCCTTTTTCCTTTGCATACATAATATATTCGATAATTTCTTTTGTAATGCGCTCTCCGGGAGCTAAAATCGGAATTCCCGGAGGATAGCACATTACAAACTCACTGCAGATTCTGCCTTCTGTTTTCTGAATCGGAAGCGATTCTTTCTTAGAATAAAATGCAGTCTGCGGAGACATGACAACGGTTGGCTCTATATATTCCATACTTGGCATCTCTTCCGGCTTTTTGGAATACAATCGCTTAATATCCGCAAGTGCTCCGACTAAGCGCTCGATATCCTGAATCCGGTCTCCGATTGAAATATAAGCAAGAATATTTGCGACATCTCCAAGTTCAATTTGAATATCATACTCATCACGAAGCAAATCGTATACTTCAATTCCCGCAAGTCCGATATCTCTTGTATAGATTGATAGCTTTGTCACATCAAAATCATACACACTGCTTCCATTTATCATATCTTTTCCATATGCATAATATCCACCAATGGAATTAATTTCTTCTCTTGCATATTCTGCCATCTGACTTACCTTTGCAAAGGATTCCCTTCCTCGAAGTGCAAGATTTCTTCTTGAAATATCAAGACTCGAAATCAAAAGATAAGAAGCACTCGTTGTCTGAGTTAGGTTAATTACCTGACTCACATATTCCCAATTCACATTTTTTCCGGTCAAAAGAAGAGAACTCTGTGTCAGGCTTCCCCCTGATTTGTGCATCGAGACAGAAGCCATATCCGCTCCTGCATCCATCGCACAGACCGGAAGATTCTCTCCAAAATAAAGATGCGTTCCATGTGCTTCATCTACTAAAACAAGCATATTATGTGCATGCGCCAGCTTTACAATCGCCCGCAAGTCTGAACAGATTCCATAATAAGTCGGATTATTTACTAAAACCGCAACTGCATCCGGATTTTCTTTTATCGCTTTTTCTACTTCAAAACGTTCCATTCCAAGAGAAATCCCCAACCGGACATCCCGCTCCGGATTGACGTAAACCGGAATTGCCCCACATAGAACCAATGCATTAATAACACTTTTATGTACATTCCTCGGTAAAATGATTTTATCCCCTGCTTTGCAACAAGAAAGTACCATTCCCTGAACAGAAGAAGTCGTACCTCCTACCATAAAAAATGCATGCTCTGCACGAAACGCCTCCGCTGCAAGTTCTTCCGCTTCTTTTATGACAGAAACAGGATGGCAGAGATTATCTAACGGCTTCATGGAATTCACATCCAGACTGACACATTTTTCTCCTAACAATTCTACCAGTTCCGGATTTCCTCTGCCTCTTTTATGTCCCGGCACATCAAATGGAACGACTCTTTTTCTTTTCAAAGTTTCCAGTGCTTCATACACCGGTGCCCGCATCTGCCGATGCTCTTCTTTGTTATTTCTTCTGTTATATTTCATTTCTCCTCCGATGTTGTGTCATTCCCACTCCAAAAATAGAACGCAATTTCCTGTAAAGTAAGCAAAAAAAGGACAGGTAATTCCATCACCTGTCCTGTAGTATCATTCTACAAAAGTCATTTTAAGTTTATACACTATGCATCCTTATGCATATCTGCAAAAACCATTTTCTTTCAGAGCTTATCGTTGACGCTTCCGCCAGCAAATATTTGCTAAAACTACTCTTATTGACCGTTTCACAAGTGATATCTCTATCTGAGAGGGTCGCAGGTTACTCTCCTGCACACAACTTATAAAATTTGAGCTTCTAACTCAATCAATAATGCGGTCTTTCACCGCAGTCGGCAGCTGCCCCGCCTGTCCGTATGGGCTTAACCAATTTCTTGGTGGGCAAATATTTGCATGAAAACAATTTTCGCATTCATGTATTTTTTAGTATAACATAGGTTTTTTTTTATTGCAAGAAATCTTTTCTACCTCGTCAACTTACGAATCCATGTTCCATAATTCACAATCAAAAATGCCGGGATACATTTAAACCACTGATCCGCATTTAAACAGCACACTACAATTTGCGGTGACGCCTTAAATACAAACGCTGCAAGGAAAGAAATCGGAAGCACAATCCCCCATATACTGATAATATCAATCTTTGCTACAATCTGAGGACTTCCGCCGCCTCTTATAATTCCATTATTGGTCGGCATCTGATAAGACATTCCTACACAGACAGCACTTAAAATAATAAGAAAACTGTTCGCCATCGCTCTTGTCTCTTCGGATAAATTATAAATTCCAAGAATTGGAATTCGCAAGAAATACAAGGTAACCCCGGAACAAATTCCAATTGCTAAAAACAGCTTTTGGAGTTGCTTGGAATACCGAATCACTTGCACTTCATCTCCCTCTCCAACTGCTTTTCCAATGATAACAGAAGCTGTGGAGCACGCACCGACTGCTGCTGATTTCACTAAAAGAAACAGGTTGGAGGCAACACTGTTTGCCGCAATTGCACGTGCAGTCATATGACCTAAAATTGCAGTTTGAAGTGCAGTATTGATGCCCCAAAGGCTTTGCACCAAAAACATTGGTCGTGTTACTTTTCCATAGTCTGCAAGAATCTCCCGATCCATTTGCTTAAAGTAATCCCGGAATTTTAAATCTAAAATCTTTTCTTTTTTTAGACTATAAAAAATAACAATTCCGCATTCTAAGATTCTGGCTGCCAAAGTGCCGATTGCTGCGCCTGTCACTCCAAGTCTTGGTGCGCCAAACCTTCCAAAAATTAAGGTATAGTTAATTCCGTAATTAACCACTAACGTAACAATTGATAACATCAAGGCAATTTTTACTACCTGTACTGTACGAAGCGTAGCCAGCAAAATCGTCGTAACTGCAAAAAACAGATACGTAAATCGAATGATGGAAAGATACACACAGCCTTCCTTTACAATTGTGGTCTCTGTTGTAAAAATATGCATTACCGGGACCGGAAAAAAGGTCACAATTCCAAACAAAATCAAGGCAATTCCAATCCCAAAACGCATTGCAACATTGCCGATTTTTTTAATCGAACCGGTATCCTTTTTTCCAAAATACTGGCTGCCTAAAATGACGGCACCTTCAGCAAATGCGGATAACATCTGCTGAAATATAAACTGGATTTGATTGACCGCTGTGACACCGGATAATGAGATTTCGCTGTAAGCGCCCAGCATGATATTGTCTGTCAAGTTGACACTAAGCGTTAACACATTTTGGAGTACTAATAAAATATAAATTGAAAAAAAGTTTTTGTAAAAACCCCTCTTTTTCATGGTTCTTTCTTCTCCCGAATCTCCTCTTCCCATTTATGTAATTTTCTTGCTGCTTCCGGGTTTTGCTTTTCCAGTCTCTTTTCCAGTCTTTCCCGACTCTTCTTCAAGTGCTCCACAATATCCGGATGGTGAATCAATAACTGCTGCTCAATTTTACGTCTTCGTTTCTCAATCAACTGAAGAATTACTTTGCGGTCTCCTCTTAAGTTTTCCGGAAGTTCATCTAAATGCAGTTCCATTCTTCTTAAGATTTCATCCTCATCTATTGCTCCAAGCGAATGCCAGTTTTTTAACTTTTCTTCAATTCCAAGCTCTGCAAGGCGTTCCAAATCCGGCAGCTTATGTAGCTGTTCCATCACCTGATGCACTCTCTTTTCGATTTCTTCTACTGCATCATCACCAAAGGCCCAGGCAAACTCTTCTAAGGTATTTTCCTCTTCTGCCGGTACCATTGCCTCATGGACTGCATGAACCTTTTCCGGAATTTCAAGCGGACATGGAGAAGGAATTCCGGCATCATGCAAAGCTGCAAGAATGGTCCGGCGGACTTTTCCTTCTTCAATTAAATGTCCGATTCCAAGGCTACGCATCTGTTGGTTCACATTTTCAGAGTGCTCCGTTATATAGAACCGAATTCCCTGCTTTTCTAAATTCTTCGCCATCATTTCCAGACGGTCTGCCGCAGTAATGTCAATGCTGTTGATTGCTGTTGCATCTACAATTACTACTTTGGTATCTTTCTTTATGCTATTTTCAATATCGGATTGAAAAATCTTGATATTGGCAAAAAACAAGTTCTCACTAAACCGGTAGATAATCGTATGCTGAATCGGATAGGCATTTCGATTCCGTTTCAAATCGTAATATGTCTCTTTTCCGGGTATCATCCCCAAAAAAGAACGTGGAGGATTGGTTGCTCGCAGTACAACCGCTACAAATGAAAGCAACAGCCCAACTATAACACCGTAGATTGTTCCCAAAAACAAAACGCTGACACAGGCAGCTACAAAAATATAAAATTCATTTCGGCTGACCTTAAACAACCGCACTGCCAGATGCAATTCCACCACATTCATAAGTGCTGAAATTACAATCGCAGTTAACACCGACACCGGAAGATAACCGATAAAACCGGTTGCACAGACTAAAACAACTGCCATCACTGCACCTGCTGTAATCGAAACTGCCTGTGTTTTCCCTTCATACTGCTCATTCATTGAAGTTCTTGAAATACTTCCATTTACCGGGCAGCAACCCACACACGCAGCCGCAAGATTTCCCATTGAGCAGGCCAAAATTTCTTTATTCTCATCAATCTTATATCCATTTTTTAAAGCAAAGTTATTTTCTGATAATAAGGTTTCTGACATGATAACCGCAGCTATCATCAGACTTCGCCCTGCCGCCTGCGTCCAGTCAATCCCTGCAAATTGAAACATATGAAATTTCGGAAGACCACTCTCTACTGCATCTAAAAGAACTACTCCCTGTTCATCCACACGAAACAGCAACGTTGCTACTACTCCAACCGCCATAATCACAATTGCCATCGGAAATTTCGGAATCAGTTTCCCAGCCAGCCGAAGAATAACCAACGCTCCGACTCCAAGTACAACTGACAACCAGTTAATCTCCTTACAGGTTTCAAAAATATGGTGAGCAAGTTCCGGTAATTCTCCTGAACCCGCCTTACCTCCTAATATCTTTGGTATCTGCATTAAAATAATCGTAAGCGCAATTCCGCTGATAAATCCCCCCATAACCGGTGTTGAAATAAAATCTACAATCCTGCCGGCTTTTAGAAAATAAAACAACAACAGCCATAGTCCGGTTAAAAGCGCAATCACAGGCACATACTGCATTGCCTCTTTACTTCCACTCTCAATCCCAAGTGAAACAAGTGCTGCTCCCACAATCGCTGCCGGTGTAGCATCTACACCAAAGATAAACTGTTTTGAAGTAGAAAACAGTGCAAAGAATAAAATCGGAAAGACCGAACCATAAAGTCCATAGACTGCCGGAAGTCCTGCAATTTGTGCATATCCCATCGAAATCGGAATCGACACCGCTGCCATAATAATTCCTGAAAAAATATCTTTTTTTAAGTATTCTTTTTTATAATTTTTTAAAGTCGGAAATAATAAACCATTCATACGTTTCATTCCCTATTATTCCTTATTATTTTGCCATTTCATAAATTGCCAGCATATCTGCCTCATATAATACTTTTGCAGAACCCTTATGTCCGCCTGTATTTAAACTGCATTTATGTGCCAGTTCTTTTAATTCTTCTTCACTCGGCGTCAGCCCCAGTTCACGAAGATTGGTCGGCATCTTTATTTCACGGAAAAATGCCTCTATTGCTTCGATTCCATGCACTGCCATTTCCTCTGCATCTCCGGTATCTTCAAGTCCCATTACCCGCACTGCAAATTTGTGGAAACGCTCCGGAATTTCTTTATAGACATATCTGGCCCAGCTTCCCCAAAGTGCTGCAAGTCCTGCTCCATGTGCCACATCATACATACCGCCAAGTTCATGTTCCAGTGCATGTGTTGCAAAATCATTTCCACCATTTCCACATCCGGTTAAGCCGTTATGAGAAAGACTTCCTGCCCACATTACTTCAGCTCTGGCATTGTAATCTTTTGGATTTTCTTTTAAGATCTTTGTATTTTCAATCACTGTACGCATCAATGCTTCGGCAATGCTGTCTGTCAGCTCCATATTTTCCCCTTTGGTAAAATAACGCTCCATTGTATGCATTAAAATGTCGGTGCATCCGCATGCAGTCTGATAATCCGGCAGCGTCATAGTCAGTTCCGGATTCATAATCGCAAACTTCGGACGACAGTATTCACTATGATATCCGGTTTTAATCCATCCATCTTCATTTGTGATAACAGAAGAATCACTCATCTCACTTCCTGTTGCTGAAATGGTTAAAATAACACCGATTGGCAGACAGCCTGCCGCACTTCTTTTATGAGAATAAAAATCCCATACATCACCACCATTTGCAACTCCATATCCGATTGCCTTTGCAGAGTCAATGACACTTCCTCCGCCGACTGCCAGAATAAAATCAACATCTTCTTTTTTGCAAAGTTCAATTCCTTCCTTTACAAGCGAAAGTCTTGGATTCGGAACCACTCCGCCCAGTTCTGTATATGCAAGGTTTTCTTTTTCCAATGCCTGTTTTACGCGGTCTAACAATCCCGTCCGTTTTACACTTCCACTTCCGTAATGAATCAAAACTTTTTTACAGTTTTGTGCCTTTACAAGTTCTCCTGTCTTTTCTTCTGTGTCTTTTCCAAATACTACCTGTGTGGGTGCATAATAATTAAAATGAAACATCCTCTAATCCTCCTGTCATTTTCTTACTTTTTGAGTTGTTATAAGTATAATACCTGTGTTTTCAGAATACAAGTTGACTTTCTATTTTCGTTATGATACTCTTCTTACAGTTTAACAGCTATTTTATTGTAAAAAGAAAGGATTACACTTATGAAAACAGAACATTCTCACTTACTTCGCATGGTCATGCTTGCCATGTTAGTTGCCATCGGTGTTGTCATCTCTCCGATTCTAAGAATCGAAGGAATGTGTCCGACTGCACATTTTATTAACATTGTCTGCTCCGTGCTTCTTGGACCTTGGTATTCCCTTCTATGCGCAACTTTAATCGGAATCATCCGTATGATGATGATGGGAATCCCTCCGCTTGCCTTAACCGGAGCCGTATTTGGAGCATTTTTATCCGGTGTCTTTTATCGGGCTTCCGGTGGTAAAATCATCTGCGCTGTCTTAGGTGAAATCTTTGGAACCGGAATTATCGGTTCTCTGGTTTCTTACCCTGTTATGGCAATTCTTATGGGAAGAGGCGGTTTAACCGCATTTTACTATACCCCAATGTTTTTAGCTGCTACGACAATGGGCGGAACAGTTGCCTGGTTCTTCTTAAAAACCTTAAGTCAGGCAGGTGTCCTTGCCGAGTTTCAAAGAAATCTTGGAGCAAAAGTTTATGATAAAAAAGTTAGAAAATCTAAAAGAACAAAATCGACTCACTAAACCGCTGATTCACTGCATTACCAATCCAATTTCCATCCATGACTGTGCAAATATTGTCCTTGCCTCCGGCGCACGCCCGATTATGGCAGAACACCCGCTTGAAGTCGGTGAAATTACAAGCACCGCACAGGTTCTCGCTTTAAATCTTGGAAATATTACCGATGCAAGAATGGAAGCCATGCCGATTGCCTTAAAGACTGCGGTTCAAAAAGAATTTCCGGTGCTTCTTGACCTTGTCGGTACTGCCTGCAGTGCACTTCGGAAAAATTTCGCAAAAGAATTACTGAAAATTCATGTTCCTTCGGTTTTAAAGGGAAATATGTCAGAACTGCTTGCCATGATAGAGGAAGAATCCCACGCTGTCGGAATCGACGCCGGAGAAAAAGATTCTATCACCGACGAAAATCGAAATAGACTGACCAGACTCTTTCAGAAAAAGGCCGATGAATGGAATACGGTTTTTCTCATCACCGGAAAAGAAGACATGATTGTATCAAAAGATGAGTGCTTCTTTGTCCAAAATGGTTCACCCGCTATGGCAAATATTACCGGAACCGGCTGTATGCTTGGGATGGTCTGTGCTTCCTATCTTGCTTCTGCCTCAAATGCTTTTAACGCTGCTCTGACTTCGACTGTTGAATTTGGCATTGCCGGAGAACTCGCTGCGAAAAAGACAACAGCCCCTGGGTCTTTTCAGGTTCAGCTATTAGATTCCTTTTATCAGTTGACCGAAGCAAAACGAGATTCACTTGCAAAAATAATCGTATATTAAGTAAATCGGACATTCGCAATCCGCTCCGACACTTGATCATGAACACAATTCTATGCAATAAAAAGAGGAGACTTTTGGTCTCCTCAAATGATGATTACAGCTCTATTTTCCGGTCTTTGAAATAATATTCCGTGAACAATTTATTTCTCTTTTATTTTTCTGCTGTTAAAATTTCGCACAGTGCTCCAAACATTGCCGGTTCTAATTCCATTGAAGCTAATGTTGCAATCGCTCCTTTTTGCTGTTCTTTGATAATCTCATACAAATCTGATTTTAAATTATAAGAAATCTGTGCTTTTTCTAAAATCGCATAAGCTTCCTGGGCAAGGTCTGCCAAACTTTCTTCAATTGGATTTTCAAATACTACTTTTATCTCTGCATTTACCGGCACTTCTGTTATTTCTATACACATACCATTTTTCTCTACTGTTGCTTTATATGCCGTCTCTTTTCCATCTACCAGCACGCTTACTGTATTTTCCTTTATTTTTACAAAATCCAGTTTCCAGCATCGTTTTTCTGGAAGTACCGCTGTATTTCCCTGTGGACTGTAAATGATAAAGCAGTCTTTCCCTTCTTCCTGTGCTTTTTCCAGCTTTGTTTCTACCCAGCTTTCTTCTACACAGTCTCCTTCATCTTCCCATAACGTAAAACTTCCAGTCTTTCCAGGAAAAATTTTTATTTCCAAAGATTTTGGATTATCCGTGTCATTATCAAATACTTCCATATTTTTCAGTGGAACAATTGCACCTTCTCTTGCCAGTACCGGAATTTCTTCGATTCCACGGAACAACTGAACCATACGTCCACCCTCATATTTTCTTCCATTAAAAAAGTCATACCAGACTCCGGACGGAAGCCATGTCTTTGCTTTTCCAAGCTGAGTTTTTGTATCTATTTTCTCTGTAATCGGAGAAACCATAAGTTCACTGCCAAAATAATAATTATTCGGTACCTGATAAGCTTCTTCTCTCTCCGGCTCTAAATAATACATTGGCATAACAAGCGGTTTGCCCTCTTTATTGGCACAGTAATTCATGGTATACAGATACGGAACAAGCGCATGTCGCAGTTTTAAGAACGCTTTCATAACAGATTCTACAATCTTATTATATTTCCATGGCTCTTTTCCATTAAACGGATTATCCGTACTATGCAGACGGTTAATCGGAGAAAATACACCAAGCTGTACCCATCTTGCGGTCAGTTCATCATCACGATATCCCATCATATGACCTCCGATATCATGACTCCACCAGCCATAACCAATATTGCTCGCATTTGCTGTAAAATACGGCTGAAACTGAAGACTTTCCCAGGTAATCACCGTATCCCCTGAAAATCCAACCGGATAGCGGTGGCTTCCAGGTCCTGCATATCTGGAAAATGTCAGCGGTCTTGTGCCTTTCCATTTATTATCCAGATAATGATAATGATTGAGCATCCACAACGGGTCAAGTCCCGGAACTTTTGTTACCGTTCCCTGCTGCCAGTCTACCCACCAGAAATCAACACCCTCTTCTTCCATCGGATGATGTAATTCTTCAAAATATACTTCCATAAATTTCGGGTCTGTCACATCAAACAATACCGGTTCTTTCTTTTCCGGATCCATTCCCATCTTTGTTGCAACTCTCTCATAAGCATCCTCATAAGCACGGATTCCATCTGCCGGATGTACATTTAATGTAATTTTCATGTGATGCTCATGCAGCCATCCCATAAATTCCTTCGGATTTGGGAAAAATTTCTTATTCCAGGTATAGCCTGTCCAGCCACTTCCATAAATCGGGTCTACATCATCTACCAGATGCCAGTCCATATCCACAACCGCCACGGAGAATGGAATTTCTTCTCTTTCAAACCGCTCAATTAAGTCTTTATATTCGGTTTCTGTATAGCGATGATAACGACTCCACCAGTTTCCAAATGTATATCTTGGAAGTAATGGCGTCTCTCCACATAAATAATAGAAATCTTTCAGACATTCCAGATAGCGGTGTCCATATCCAAAGAAATAAATATCTTTCTTATTTCCGACTCTAGGCTCCACTGTTCCATCTGACTTCAATGCCATTGTCTTAGAATCATCAATTAAAGAAAATCCATTTTTTGATAAGATTCCATGTTCTAATGGAATGGCTCCATCTGCTTCATCTAACGTACGAGCAGTTCCAAGCAAATCTCTTGGTGCTTCTCCATAATGCCACACTCTTTCATTGGATTTTCCTCCGGCTACACGAATCATTAAGCCTCCCGGAGTAAACTCTTTCTTATCATAATGAATTTCTAAATCTTTTGTGTAAATATGAAGTTCGCCATTTACATCACTTACTTTAAATTCTGTCGGTGCAAAATCACGATTCACTACCATCTGTGTCGGACGGTCTTCAAATTCTCCATTTTCACTATATTCTAAGCGTACTAACGCAGTGGTCAGCATTGAAATTCGATAATGTTCGCCGCTTACTACATTTGCCGCACAGCACATTGGATTTCCATTTAATACATATTTTTCCAATCCCATTTTCATTCGCTCCTTATTATTTAAACCTTTTTCGTTTAAGTTTATTATAATGCAATTTTTTTTAAGATGCTTTCAAAAATTTTACTTAAAACTTTACTATTTTGACTTTTTTATTCTATTATATATTTTCCAGTCAACTACTCGTCACCTAAAGGCAGTGAGTTTCCACTTGCAACACGCAAAAAATTTTTTATTTATGAATCAAAAAAGAGATTTATACAAACGAATGTATAAATCCCTTTTCTATCTCTCAATCTATGTATTTTTCTTACTCTACAATACGTCTGACTGCAATGTATGGTCTGTAAAGCGCATTAGATGAATATTTAATTCCGCCCTGTGGATATGGTTTGCTGTTGGAAGCATGTACAATTCCGCCGTCTCCGGTAAGGATTGCTACATGTCCGGAATATACAATGATATCTCCGGCACGGGATTCAGAATAGGTAATTCCTCTTCCTGAACCAGCCTGTGCATCACTGGTACGTGGCAGGCTGTATCCAAAGTGTGCAAATACCTGCTGTACAAATCCAGAACAGTCAATTCCGTTTGTTAAGCTGTTTCCACCATAGACATACGGATTTCCGATAAACTGGCTTGCATAAGAAACGACTGCATCTCCACTTGCACTGGAAGTACTTCCTGAAGAAGTTGTAGTCTCTTCTTCATAAGTTTCATCTACTGTAGTATTTTCTTCCGGTACAATTGTTGTTTCAGTTGTTGTATTAGAAGCACCTGTATTAGAGGACTGGCTTCCAGAAGCACTGCTTGTATTAGAAGAGCTGTTGCTCTTACTTGTGCTTGCAGCTTTCTTTGCAGCCTCTGCTTTTGCTGCTGCGGCAGCTTCTGCGGCTTTCTTCTTAGCAGCTTCTTCAGCAGCTTTTGCTTCAGCAGCTTTTCTTGCCTCTTCTGCTTTTCTTGCTTCTTCTTCCTGTATTTTCTTCAGTTCTGCATTCTGCTGTTCAATTAATTTTCTATATTCAGCAGCCTGAGCTTTTACTTCAGAAATCTGATTTTCATAGTCAGAAGCTGTTGCTTTTTTCTTTTCCAGTTCGTTTTCCAGATTTTCCTGCTGCTCTTCCTGAGCCTGTTTCATCTGTTCTAACTCGCCTTTTTCCTCTTCTAACTGATTTCCAAGAGATGTTACCTGTTCTACAACATTTTTCATTTTAGAGAGTTCATCTCTGTCAAACTGATACATCTTTTCTGTGTACTCTGCTTTACTTAATAAGTCTGTGATATTGCTGGACTCTAAAAGCATCTGTGCCCATGCACCACTTCCACCATTCTCATAAAGATACTGAATTCTTTTTTTCATGGCTGCGTACTGTTCATCACGCTCTGCTTCAGATTCTGCAAGTTTTTCTTTTGTTTCTTCTATAGAATCTTCTTTATCTGAAATCTCACCTTTTAAGATTTCAATTTCTGCCAGTGTTTTTACCAGACTCTGGTCAAGAGAATTAATTTCTCCTAATAATTCTGCTTTCTGTTGTTCCAGTTCTGCTTCTTTGCTTTCCGCTGCAGATAATTTACTTTCTGTATTTGCTTTTTCAGTCTGAACTTCCTCTTTTCTGGATGCAGCTACCGGCATAACCTGTGTGACTGCAAGAGCAAAAATAAGACTGAGACAAAGAAATCTTTTTTTCATATATATTATGTACCTCACATTTTCTTTCTGAGACAATATTACCTTGAACATGATATCACAAAATTATTACATTAGCAAGCATAACTTTAAATTTTTGTAACAAATAAGAGGTCCTGTACAATTTTGTACAAGACCCCTTTTGTCTTTTGTTCGCTTTTTAATTCTCTTAAAGTAAGATTACTCTACAATTCTTCTGATTGCTATGTATGGACGATACAGTGCGTTAGATGAATACTTAATTCCACCCTGTGGATATGGTGCACTGTTAGAAGCATGTACAATTCCACCGTCTCCTGTAAGAATTGCTACATGTCCGGAATATACAATGATATCTCCGGCACGGGATTCGGAATAAGAAATTCCTCTTCCTGCTCCTGCCTGAGCATCGCTGACACGTGGTAAACTGTATCCAAAGTGTGCAAATACCTGCTGTACAAATCCAGAACAGTCAATTCCGTTTGTTAAGCTGTTTCCACCATAAACATACGGATTTCCAATAAACTGGCTTGCATAAGCAACGACTGCTTCTCCAGTTGCACTGGAAGTACTGCTTGAGCTATTATCTGTTGTACTGGAGCTGTCATCAGATACATCTTCAGAATAATTGCTGTCATTATCGGATGTATCGTTAGATGCATCATTTGTTGTGTCATTAGATGCATCATCATTTGAAGTATCTTCAGAAACATTGCTGTTATCTGTTGTATCTTCGGAAGCACTGTTACTGCTGTTGTCTGTTGTATCTTCGGAAGCACTGTTACTGCTGTTGTCTGTTGTATCTTCGGAAACATTATTGTTACTGTTATCTGTTGTATCTTCGGATTTTGTACTTGTCTGTTCTGCTTTTGTGCTTTCAGCTGCTGCTTTTTCTTCCGCAGCTTTTGCTTCGGCTGCTGCCTGTTCTTTTGCTGCTTTCTCTTTCGCTGCTTTTTCTGCTGCCGCTTTTTCTGCAGCCTTTCTTGCTTCTTCTGCTGCTTTTGCTTCTTCTTCCTGAATCTTCTTCAGTTCTGCATTCTGCTGTTCAATCAGGTTTTTGTATTCCTGAGCCTGAGCCTGTACATTTGCAATCTGAGTTTCGTAATCGGAAGCTTCTGCTTTCTTCTGATCCATCTGCGTCTGCAGAGAACTCTGCTGTTCTTCCTGAGCCTGTTTCATATCTTCAAGCTCTGCTTTTTCCTGTGTAAGCTGTTCTCCAAGCTGTGTAACTTCTGTTACAACATCTTTCATCTTCTGCAGCTCATCGCGGTCATACTGATACATTTTTTCAGTATACTCGGCTTTATCAAACATATCCGTAATACTTCCGGATTCCAGAATCATCTGTGCCCAGGCATTACTGCCACCGTTTTCATACAGATACTGTATTCTTTTCTTCATAGATGCATACTGTTTATCTTTCTCAGCCTGTGCATCCTCTAATTTCTGTTTTGTATCTTCAATTGCAGATTCCTTGTCAGAAATTTCTCCGTTTAAGATTTCAATCTGAGCCATCGTCTGCACCAGACTCTGATCCAGAGAATCAATTTCTCCAAGTAATGCATTTTTTTCTGATTCTAATTCATCGGCCTTACTTTCTGCCGCAGATAATTTACTTTCTGTTGCTGCTTTCTCAGCCTGTACCTCATCTTTTCTTGCTGCTGCAACTGGAAAAGTAAGAGATGCTGACATCGCTAAAACTAAGCTAAGAGCTATAATTCGTTTTTTCACTTCTTTACCTCTCTCCTTTTTTTGTGCTTCACTGTTGTCCATAATAGCACACTTCTTTTAAAGATGCAAGCTTTTTTCATTTTTTATTAATTTTCATGTTATATTTTGTAACATTTTATTAATATTTAACTCCTTTTCTTGTGCTTATTTTTTTAGACAACCTTACTCTTTTTTGTTGTCTTCACAACGTTTTTTATGGTATTATAAACTCATCATAAAAGGGGGTTCTTGCGTGAACATAAAAAAGAAATTAAATGAAATCATCTACACAATCTCACGCTACACGGAAATATTTCTATCTCTCATTATTCTGACCGTGATTGTTCTACTGATTATTCCCGTCGTATATGATTTTGTACAACATCCTCTGCTTGAAATCACGGCTCACGATTTCACCACATTTCTGGGGAATGTCCTCACCTTACTCATCGGTGTAGAGTTTGTAAAAATGCTTGCAAAACACACTGCCGAAACGCTTCTCGAAGTACTGATGTTCGCTCTTGCACGACAGATGGTCGTCGTCCACGAAACCATGGTGGATACGCTTATCGGAATTGTTGCGCTTGGAGCAATTTTTGCAATTCGTAAGTATTTATTACTGAAAACTCCGGACAAGCAGAAAATCTATGACAAGCTTTAAAAAGAATCTCGCTTGCGAGATTCTCCACCTGCGGCGGATCGCTTTTGCGACAGATTTCCTCACCGCCGCAGTGCGCTCCCTGCGGAGTGTTTTTATTTCATAGGATGCAATTTCCTATAAAAAACCACCCTGAGACAGGGTGGTTTTTTACTCATAAGCTCTCATTCCCGGAAACAAAACACCATCTCCGTCAGGATGAGATTTTGCCCGCATCTGTCTTTCTGTCAGCATATAATACTGATATCTTCTTCCATTTTCTCTCTCTCTCAAATCCCAGGTAACGTCGCAGAAAAAGTGCTGGTCTCCTAGGTCTCCTAATTTGACTACATTCCATGCATGAGTTTCTGAAGCATAGCCAAAACATTCAATCTGGAGCTGTCTGAGCAAGTAAAGGAATGTTACTGAAATTCCTTCGCAGACACCGACACGATTTAATAATGTTTCCAGCGTGTAAGAAGCATAAGGATAAGAATTACCATTCTGATATTTCTCGTTTGTATAAGTCAGATTTAAAGTAAGAAAATCATAAACCGCACGAACCATCTCTGCTTCCGTCATTCCTCTTGTAATAATCTGTTCCAAAATATCTTTCGCCATTGCCGACATCTGATTCATTTTTCTTCGAATCAAATCCCTGTCGTTATAATGATAACTCATTTCAAAGGAAAAAACTGTTCCGTCTTCATTTTGCTGAACCCGTTTTATTTCATACTGATTCCAATAGAAAAATTCCGGAAAATCTAATGCAATTGCTAAAAAGATAGCCGAACAGTCTCTTTTTGTCATAACGGTGCATGGGATAACCTCTTTTTCTAATCTGGAAATCGTTTTTACGAACTGCCAGTAAAGCTCCTGCTGTCTTCCTGTTAACTGATTGACACAGCGCAATGAAGTGCTGTGTTCCATCTTATCAATTTTTACAATTTCCTCTGCCATTTTTTGCTCCTTTCATCCCCTGTTTTTTAATATACCAAATATGTACTCTCAGAGTCTTTCCTGCATTTCTTTACTCCAAATTCATTTATTTACTCCAGGTTTAGCTTAAATCCAACATGACATCTACTTTCTGATTCATTCCTTTTTCTAATGCTTTTACCTGAATTTTGTCTGCTGTTTCCATGATCAGTTCCACTTCAATAGTCGTATATTTTGCAAGTGGTTTTTTACTTCTTAAGAGACAGGTTCCAACTTCCTGTGCTCCTTCCAATTTTATTTTTGTACTGATACTGCCACTTGAATACAGATGCAGTGCAACTTTTGTCTGTTTCTCATAAGCAGTTTTTACGTTTGTTTTAATATGTACCGGAAGCTCCATATTTTTGAAAATCAAATTTTCGATGTGATAACTTTTTGTTCCTGCACCAGAACCATCTAAAATTCTAAGACCAAGTGTCTCATTCGACACCTGTTTTATTTTCGGGATTTTGGAATGACTGCCCGACTGATTTTCTGAATAAATCAAGCCTTTCATAATCCCTTTTTCCAACATATAAGCATAGACTGCATCCCCAAGTGCTACGGCTTCTTTTGATTTGTAAGAGATACAATTGTTTCCATACATCTTTTTAAATTCATTCACAAAGTATGGATTTACATTACTTCCCCCTACTAAAAGAGTCAGGTCTGCACTCACTCCTTTTTCTTTTTCCACCTTTGCCAGACGTTCCAAGACAGGCATTAATTTTACCTGCATCAATTTTTCACAAAGCTTATGATAATCTGCTTTTGAGATTCCGATTTCAACCTGTTTATTATATTTTGGAGTGTAAAGAATAATACTATCGTACTCTTTTCCTGGGGCAGACATACGGATTTTGCATTCTTCACAACGGTTTCTTAACACCTGAAATGCCTCTTTATCCCCAGAGAGATCGATTCCATTCACTTTTAACTGTGCTGTAAAATACGCCATCATCAGATAATCGATATCGTCTCCTCCTGCTTTTACTCCATCCACTGCCAGCACTTTAATCTGACGTTTTGAGGCAGATAACAGAGCCACATCAAATGTACCTGCACCCAAATCAATGATTCTTAAATTGAGCGGTTTCTCCGATAACTTGTCTGGATACAGATATGCAAGTGCACAAGCCTCCGGTTCTGTGATCATACCAGCCACCTTCATTCCTGCACTCTGCGCTGCTCTGCGCACAAATTCCTTTTGTTTTAGATTAAAAGAAGCCGGATAAGAAACAACACATTTATCTGCACGATAATTCAGTTTTCCATCAGGATCCATTCTGGTCTTTGTATTTCTTTTCAAGTACTGAAATAATACTTTATGAGCGTCCAAAATCGGGAAACGTACCCCTTCACGGCTGATTGCAAATCCATTATTTTCCGTACCAATCAATGATTTCATAGATAAAACAACCGGCTCAAGCATGGCTCTTTCCTTGGCACTGCGTCCCACATCTGAAAATTCTAATGGTTCTCTTAAGAGAACAGCAGAAGGGGTGCTGTTCACTCCCTCTTCATTTTCAATTACTAAAGGTTTTTCAATTTTCGTGTTATAGACTCCTACTACGCTGTTATTTGTACCAAAGTCAATTCCAATCGTTTTCGCTGCGTATTCTTCAAACATCATCAGTCTCCTCCTGTATATTTATATCCTGCCACCATTTCTTTTAACAAAATCTTTCCATGATATTCATAACCATTTCTAATTGATTTTGCAATTCTGGCATGTTTCTCTTCTTCCTCTGTCTCCACAATATCAATCACTTCATGAATTTTTGAATCAAAAGCAGAATTTTCCTTTGTTGTATGAATTTTAACCCCCATCTCTTCGAAAATAGAGTCAAGCCGTTTAAAAATCAGATGACTCTGTTCTTCCTGTTCATTTGCAGTCAGATAAGAGGCTACATCTTCTCTCCATAAGGCAAGCTCTCTTAAAAACTTTTCGAAATCTTCCCCTTCTCTCTGCTTCGCATTTAAAAGTCCGATAAATTCCTGCAATATTTCACTCTGACTTTCGATTTTACGATTCTGGGAGTCTATTTTTTCATTCATTTTCTTTAACAGATTTTCCATCTGACGATACTGGATTCTTTTATTCATCTTCATCCTCCTCTGTGTTGTCAAACTTAGTCAAGTGGATATTCGCAATCCGCTTCGCTACTTGCTCATAACCAAATAGCTGCTACGCAGCTTATCAGAAGGGGCTTGCCCCCTCCTGATACAAGCAAGTCCCCACCCCTGCTTATTGCTTTTCGCAATTGAAGCAGGGGACTTACTTGATTTGGTTAAAATGTTCCATATATTCATCCTGATTTGCTTTTACTAATTTATCTCTTTTAGATTTCTTTAAAGGGATTTTCATTGTATTTAAATACTCATCCATCACAACTTTTTCGTAATATTTCATTTTTCTCTGTTCTTCTTCCATTTTGCTCGATAAAAACTTCATTACTTTTGCCATATCATAAGGTGCCGGCAGTAAACCATCTTCTTTCCACATCAAACTATAATACTCATCTTGATGATACTCGTAAGCAAATAATAATAACTTTGCAAAGCACTGTGTTTTACCATCTTCTGGCTTTCCAATCAAAGAAACCGCAATGGAATATCCAAACAATCTTTCTCTTAACTCATTCTGAAACTCAAACCATTCATCCTCTTTATCCTGATAATAATTGCGAATTTTAGAGAATAAAAAACTTGGATTTGCGCTGTTTTCAAGATACTCCCAGCATTCTTCTGCAAATTCTTCTGGTTTTTTATCCTGTTTCTTATCTGATTCTCTGGTTTTAATTTCTGTTTTCTCCTGACCAGATAATTTATATTCAAAAGTTTTTGCTTGTAAAGAAGTCTGAATCATTCCTTTTTCTCTTAAGAGATTCCAAATTTTCGGGAAATAAATTTTCAGCATATTTTCAGCAGCTGTACATTTTTTCTCAGGGTTTCTATAAATTTCCCATAGATTTTCATACAGCGTAAACAAAATTTTTTCTGTCACTCCTAATACATCTTCTCCAGCTTCTTTTATAATCCGATAAGTAAACTCATAAATTTCCTTTCGCTCTTTCCAATCCAATCCTAAAACTGTTTTTACGGTTCCTGGAATCCACATAGATTCCCATTTCTTTTCTCCGTTTTTATATTCCGTTTTTCCTCCAATTAAAATTTGTGCTTTCGACTGAAGGCATGTTCCATTACTGATAGTATAAAGATGTTCCTGAAGCTCATAAGGCAGAATCTGATAGTACTCAAGCTGTACTTTTCTTCGTTCCGGCTCTGATCCTTCAAATTTAAAATAGAAGGATTCTTCCGGATGTTTTACCAGATAAAATGCCATTTTAAAAAGTTCTAATCGAGTTTCTGTATTTATCTTTTCAAGTAAATCCTCTTCCTTCCACTGTTCAAACCATTTTACATCTCTCTCAAAGTTTTCGTTTGGAAGTCTTTTTAAATTTTCTTTAAATTCTTTCTCATAAAAGACCATTCCGTTTACTGCCGGCAGACGAAAAATTATGTTCTTAAATTCCTCAATATTCATTAAAAAGCCGTGCATTGTCACATGTGCTCTTCCATCAAAATAATTTCCATTGACTTTCTTTCCCTGCATAACCACCATATTTTTATTTCCAATTGGATAGATTAACAATGCTTTTTCTGGACTGTCCACTTCAATTTCAAGACATTCTTTTTCAATTTTTTCCAGATATTCGATTGGAAATCCAGGACTGTAGCGTAAAACACCAAGTCCATTTCCACTTTTTGTATTTCTGCCTCCAATAAAGTAATACATACCTTTCCCTCCCGATCCCTATTCTACCGTTTTCCTAAACTTCTTCTTTAAGATTTCCTTTATACTGTCAAAATCAAATAATCCATCTACATCTGTTTCATCTGATTCTTCGTCTTCTTCATAATCTCTTTTTGTCTCTTTTTTGGTTTCTTTTTTAGATTCTTCCTTTTTTTCTGTTGCTGTCGGATAAAGACCTGAATCATTCAACAAATACATAATTGGTTCTTCGATAAACTGAGGATTGTACTCATACTTCCATTCCATTCCATCTGATTCACTGATTCGAACCGGTTCACTGCCAATGGATGCTAATAAACCATAAACCAGTTTGTCTTCTCCGATATAACGGCGGATTGTATTATAAAAGTCCGGGCAGTCCTGACTCAAATACTCCTTGATTGCCATCTGCTTCTTATTGAACTCTTTTAAGTTGAAACCATTCTTGTGAACCAGTTTTGTATATCTTTTGCCATCCCAGGAAAGTGTCTTCTGACAAATGCCTGCCAGTTTTTCATTCTGTTCTAAAAGCAAATCTGCTCTAGTAATTGCAACAAAAATTTTATAATCCTGACCCGCCTTTTTAATTTTCACTTTTGGAAGAAGCTGGTCTAAAATTTCATGGTACTTTGCAACTTCTTTTCCGAGCAATTCATTTGAATCAATCATAAAAATAATGTAAGAAGCATTTAAAATAGAAGAATTCCAATCCATGTTGATACATTCTTCTCCGGAGATGTCATCGTATTTTAATAAAATATTACGTTTTGGAGCAGAAATCATATAATAATTCGCCGGATAAATACCGTTTACTTTTGTTCCTTCCGGCAGTACCTGCTCATAAATAAAGGCTCTGCGCTCTTCATCCTGTTTTCTTTTTAGTAAATCGATTGCCGGAAAATCATCATAGATTGCTGTATCGGTTCCCGATGCGATCAAATCAAAATACGGCAGGTCTGTCATCTGGAGACGCAGGCAGGTTTTTCCTGAGGACATACGACCAACTGCAACGACCTGTTGCACCGGCACACAACCTGCATGAATCGGAAGAATTTTATCGGTGCCGGCTTTTACTTTTATCGGTGCAAATTTCTGTCTGCCATCTTTTAATTTCTTTTTTAATGCAATTGGAAATTCAGCATCCAAATCTTCATATACTGCTTCAATTCCGTTTTTTCCAACCATATCTATGCTTAAATATTTATTTTCAATCACCTGGCTTTCCTCTAATTCCCAGTCTTCGGAAAGAGTTTCTACTCCATTTCTTAATTCTTCATTGGTAAACAAAATTTCGGTTTTCTTTAACTCCACACCATCCACTTCAAATGGAATATAATCTACCTCGTCACTAATTTTTAATTTTTCAAACATAACCGTTCCTCCTCTTTCTTTCGTACGTTTTTCATACGTTTTCGGAAGTTATTCTTCCGCAACTAATCGATTAACGATTTCTTTCGCAATCAGTCCGGCATTGACACTGCTTCCCCCGTTAATATGATTTAAACATACCGTAATCGAATATGGTTTATTTTCATTCAAAATGCCTCCTGTTACGAGTAACGTCTGTGTCTTTCCGTCTCCTTCTTCACCGGTACCTGTTTTAAATGCCATCTCAACTCCATCAACTGCAAAGTCACGTCCTGTTCCTTCTCTCATGACTTTCACCATCATGTTTTTGATGCTGTCTGCCACCTCTTCTGTACACATCTGTCTTGTGACTGCCTGTGTCTTTGCTTTCATTGGTTCTTCTCGTTTGTCATTCGATCCTAAAATAAAATTAGGCTCTGCCAGAACACCTTTATTTAAGATTGCATTTGTATACATGTTTAATCCAATCGTGGTTACGGATGCCTGTCCCTGACCGATACATCCGTAGACCAGGTCGTAAGCATTTTCACTTTCACCCATAAAGGTATTATCATTAAATTTAAATGAATCAAAATGCATCACATCGTCAAATCCGAATTTTTTTAAGTTTTTTCTTAAAATTTCTTCCGGAACCTGCTGCGCTAAGGCAATAAAATAACCATTACAGCTCTGCGCCATCGCAGACTCCATTGTTGTCAAAGTTCCATGTACATTTCCACCTGAGCAGTGAACAGAAACCGTTTCTTTTCCCTCTGCGTCTAATGTAAAGGTATTGTTGCCTTTGCAGGTATAACTGAAATTCTCAAGATTTGCATCGTATTCTAATGCCGATACTGAAATTGCCAGTTTCATGGTACTTGCCGGATGAAATTTTCTTGAAAATACGGTTTCTGAAGAGTCTCCTCCCAGACATACCGCAGCCTCAACCTCTCCGGTTTTAAAATTGCTTACCATAACAGAGCTGTCCATATAGCCATTTTTAATCAACAGATCTTCAATAAAATTTTGTAAGTCTGCGTCAATCGTAAGCTTTACATTTCCACCAATTCGTCTCTGATTTGGATGAAACAAAGATTTTTCATCCATTCTTGAATCGGATTCACCCAAAAGTTCCGGCGCCATCCCAAGAATCGTCATGCGGACATTTCCGGTTTCCACTGCCTTTATATAATCCGTTCCTCCAATTAAACGCTCCAGAGAATTACTCTTTTTATCACTCATCCAGCTAAGTTTTCCTGGTTCACTGCCAAACATCAATACATTATCCTTTTTGTCATAAATAGTACCTGGCAGATACACTTCTGAAAGACTCAGTAAAGAACTGTCTAATTCCTGTTCTGACATTGTCGTTTTTGCATCTGCTTCCAGATAACGGTTTCCCAAAACAACAGCCAGAACAAGCATCATTACAAGTGCCACTTTAAACAAACGCCATACCTGATTAATGTAACTTTGAAGTTTTTCTTTTTTTCTGAACATTTCTTTTTTCTCCTTTTTCCATAAAGCCAAGCTCCACAGCTATGTAACTTACAAACATTGCATTTAAACATAACCCTCTTGATGCCAGAGGAAGGCTCACTCCTGCACTGATAAATCCTCCTGTATTAGACCCAATATGAAGCAAAAGAATCGTACCGGTTACAATAATGCTTCCTAACGTCCAAAATTCTTCCATTGTATCTAAAGTTCGGATGGTTGTCATCCATCTTACAAGCAAAACTCCTGCTGCAATGACCAGTATTCCCATTAAAATTCCGTAATCATAAAGGATTCGTGTCAATGCATGATCCGTATCACAAGTCGTTTTAAAAATAATTGATAAGTTTCCAGGTCCCAGTCCCCACCATCCACTACGCTGAATATTTTTCAAAAAATAAACAATACTTTCTGTCTTTCCAGCCAGTGCTTCGTCGGTTACTGCTTTCGGTAAATCAAGCCATACTTCCAGTCGCACTCTGATATGAGAAACAAACCTGCAGGCCAAAAATGCTGTTCCAAGACAGAGCCCGATGTAAGCCATTCGGATTTTTAAATCCGGAATCGAATACCAGAAAAACGCTGTTCCAAGCAAAGCAATTAAAATTAATAAATTAAATTCGTTGCACATTGCTATGAGAGGAAAGAGAGCTACGGTATAACATAAGAAACCGACATTTTTGGAAGAAAGACTTCCAACCTTTCCTCCAAGATATCCTCTGCTGTGCCCTTTCAAAAACCAGCAGATAGCAGTTTGATAAAGCAGAACAACCAGCGGTAAAATCAAAATTCCAAAGACCTTAATGTGTGCTCCGTTTATCGGATTACAAAACAGCGCGCCGATTAATGCCAAAGGTGCAGAAAGCATAGCCAGAAAGCCCAGATTCTTTGACTGATACCAGTCAGTATAACAAGTAAGAACATAAAAACCTGTAAAAACCAAAATCAAATACTTTAAATCGTTTGCAAAAACTCTGCAGTTTGATGCACAATAGGAAACGGCTGCTCCGATATTCATTAAAAACAACATGATGTAAATTCCCTGTCGTTTCTTTCGATTCTTTTCCCATATAATACTGATTACGAGTTCTACTGCTAACAGTATTGTAACTACCCATACATAAGCCAGGCTCTCATCTAATGATTTCTTATTGCTGAATACAGTCCAGAAAAGCAATGAAAAAGAACTGATAAAATAAACTAATTTTTCAAGCATTAATCTTCCTCCCTTCTGAAATCGATTTTAATTCCATCCATAAAAAGTGTTGTATTTCGTGTGATATGTTTCTGTATGGAAGCATTCTCTTTTAAAACAGTCCCCTCCATTTCGACTTCCCCCTTTAAAACAGTCAATAAAATTTTGTTTTTTGATTCTATATTCAAATAAAGTTTTACTTTACTCTTACATCCATAAATTCTGATATCGTTAAACCACCCTGTTCCAAGTCGATAAATACCAGGCTGAAGTGAAAGTTCAGATACCATATCTTTATTTTTTAAAAAGCGTTTCATTCTTCCGATTCGCTTAATTCTCAGACTCCATACTCCTGAAACTTTATAAACTGTTTTCTGCATTGTCGCACTTTCATAACAAATGAAAATCAAAAAACAGATGACCGTTATCATTTCTAATGTGATGTTTGTGATTCTCACTTCGTTTGCCTCCTTCCTTTTATAAGAAATCCTCGCAGATCGTTTTTAAATTCATAAGACGAAGTTTCCTATGAATTTAAAAAGAGCATTTCTGTATAATTTAACTATACAAAAATGCTCTTGAAATTCGTTTCTAATTTTATTTTTTTATTGCTTTTTATTCTTTCCAGAAGCAATCATAAAAGATTCTTACTTCACCCTTCCAGTTTTCCGACATGTTTCTCTCTTCATTGATATGATAATGTCCTGCGTACCAGGCTTTTATGAAAGAACCAAATCGTTCAAGGATTTCATCCATTTTTTCTTCTGTCCGTGATGTCTGTTTTCGTTCTGTAAATACTTTTGCACAACTTTTCGGAAGCACATGAGAAAGTACAATTAAGTTTAATAGGTCTAAATCTTTTTGATTCTTCTCTTCTAACCTGCCAATAATTTTCTGCCATTCTATCTTTGAAAGTTCTTCATCCGGCCACCAGCCTTCGTTATTTAACATTCTCGAAAAATAATCCGAAGAATATCCGCCACCAAGTACCAGATACTGGCTGCCTTCGATTTTAAATAATTCTCCATCTTTTAAAAAAATCAGATTAGGATATTCAGATTCCACATAGACTTGTCCACCCCATCGCATCTGCTTTTCATAAGAATAAATGTTTTCCGGTCTGCACTCATGATTTCCTCGAATCAATAAAATATTACATTCTTTTTGATTCTTTTGCCAAAATTCATCCACTGCTTTTTGAAGCTCCTGCTTCTTTTTTCTGTCCCCATCTCCTAAATCATAGTTGATTCCTGCATCTCCATGCACAAACAGATAACAGTTTTCTTTTCCTTGATTTTTTTGAATAAATTCAATGATACGACTCATGTTCCCGTGTAAATCTCCGGTATGTACTCTCATCTTCAAATGCCTCCTTCTATTCTCTATATATCAAATTTTATAAAGAAGGTTCTGAATTTTGAGTTAATTCTCACATTTTACCTGATTCAACAACCGTTCATCAATCTCTATTGTTTTATTTTTTAATTTTTCTTTTAATGCATCTAAAATCACTTGCGGATGCGCACCTTTTTGCTGTAATATTTTTAAGATTTCCAAATCTTTTCTTACTTCATCTGCAGTCCGGTATTCTTCTTTTCCATTTTTTTTCATCATTTCAAGCAGTTTTTCAGCCACGCTTTCACTGCATCCGGTTCGTTCCTGAATCTTTTCTATGTTAACACTTCCATCTCCTTTATAAACCTCTCCATATAGAAGCCGGAACATAACCTGAATACAGCTGTAAAGGTCTGTAGCTGGCGTAATTGCTTTTACTGCTTCAAGAAGCAATCCGGCACGTCTTGCTGTTCGTTCTTCTATATATCTCGCTTTTGCAACACTAAGCTGAAAAATTTTCGGAGCTCGATATCCCTCACTACTACATCCAATTCCTTCATTAAATACAATCTTATCTGCCATCTCCTTCTTTTCCTGCCGACTCATGGTCTTTAAATTATATCCATATTCGTCATAAGAAAATACACTACCGAAATCAAGCAGGCAAAATGATTTTGCCACGCCCGCTCCACGAATCCAGATATTCTGCCCTTTAATATCCCCGTGACAGTATTTATCTCCCAAAAGCTGTTCTACAATCACTAAAAGCCGTTCGATTGATTCAATCGCTTCTTCGATGCTAAGCCGTCCTTTTTCTCTGACATAAGCTTCTAATGTCTGCCCCTCTGAAGTATCTAAAATCATATAACTGCTGTCCCCGTAATGCGTTAAAAATTCCGTATGAAATGCATAAGGACTGTTATTTTTTCCATCAAAATACATCTCATTTGCCAAACGAATTTCTCGTCTGACATTTTGTTCCTGACGTTTCTTTTCTTCTTCACGGTCCTCTGAGCGAATGCAAATCGGCTCTCCTGCTTTTTCCCGATAATAACGTTTCACAGGTGACTGACTTTCATCTGGAAAATATTCTTTTATGATACACATCTGTTTTTCTCCATTGAAATGCCGGATTCCTTTATAAGCAATCGCTGTGCCTCCCCTGCCCACTACCTGAATCAAGTCTACTTTCAACACTCCGCTTTTTTCATCCGCCAGTGTAATTTTTTGTTTTTCATCAATCAGACTCTGTCTCTCCATTCTTTTACTCCCATTTTTTATTCCTATTTTTCCTCTTACTTAGCATTTAGCAAATAAAATATCATGAAAAACTGCATAGCCCTCTTCCAGACAGCTATCTTCAAAATCCCATGAAGCCATTCTTAACCGATTAACTCTTTCTTTTAAAGAACACATTTCTTCAATACTTTCAAAGACTTCTATAAAATATTCATCAAACGGTGTGTCCAAAAGTTCCGTTCCAAATCTGCAATTAAATAATAAATTTTCATTTATGTATGGAAGCTGAATATTTGCTACTCCAAGCGCTTTAATTCCAAGTACTACAAGCAGTAAAAATTCTCTTGAAACCTCTCTTTCTCCAGTCAGAATTTCCTTAAAAATCACTTCCATTCTACGGAGTTCATAAGGTTTTTCTTCTGCATCCATTCCATGTCTGACCGCTCTTGCTTCAAATGGTGCAAATGCCTCTCCTTTTTCCAAATCTTCCTTAATTTCATCATCTTCTAAGCCATCTATTACATAATCATTAAATACCAAACCTCCGTCAAACAACTCATTGAACACATGAATCACTTTCGTATAATTTAGTCTCCGGCTCATCAGATATTCTTCCCATTTTTCTGGTGAAATACCTTTGTATTCCTCAATATATTCTGCAATCTTTGATAACGGACGTCCCATTTCATTTGTCTTTCCAAGCCCAATATCTGTCAGCCAGCACTCTTTGAGTTCCTTCTTTAACTGCTCTTTCATCGAAGCATCCGTCTGCCAGATTTGAATATCTCTACAAAATTTTTCAATCTGCCCTATTACAACGAGGGATAGCAAACGGTATAAATACCACTGTCTCCGTTTTCCGGTATCACATACATGCAAAATCACTTCCTGATTAAACACTTCTTCCAGCTTCGTTTTTCCAAGTCTGGTCGGATCCGCAATAATCCCATTCATATTTTCTGTAATGATATCCAGCGAATTTTTTGTTTCCATTCCGGTTTCATCCAGTCCAGCTTTGATTCTCTCACAAACTTCTTTGAAATTTTTTGTTGTCAGATTATCCATTTCAAAATTCAATGCATACGCTGTTTCTTTCCGTTCCTTCCAATCTTTCGATAAGCCTGCCCAAATATCAAATCCCTGATGTGTTTTTAAGACATAATACAAAATTAGTTCTGTCATATCACTTTTATTATCCATACGCATTAACGCATACTTGCACCCCGCCGATTCACAGATATCTTCATAAAGTTCCAAATAGGATTCTTCTTTATCAATATTTAGCTCATTTTCAATCACAACAAACATCAGAGTCATACACTCTAACTCAGAGAGCTTTCTCTCTTCTACTTGCTCTCCCGATTCCTCTGCTTTTAAATCCTTTATAAACTGTGTAATAAATTTCTGACGCAATTTTTTATGTCCATTTAAATATTCAAATTCCAATTCTCCAATCTGCTTTATCATTTCTTTTGACGTTTTTACTGTCTCTTTGGCTTCCCATTTTTCTATTGAATACGGATAATCTGTTATTTCAGCAACGCACTTCAACACTTCTCTATACATCTTTATCTTCTCCTGTCTTTTTTATTCTAAAACCTTCTCTCAGAAAATTGTTTATAAATACTCCTCTATCTTAGTTCGATATTCTTTCACTAATTCTTGCAGTTCTGTCCACGCTTCTAATTCCTCTAATTTTTTCTGCAAATCTTTCAAAACACCAACATTCATTCTTCTGTTTGACACAGCTAATTCAACTACACGCTCGATCTGTACTGGCAGTTCTTCTAAGATTTGTTTTTCCAGATTTTCTTCTTTCTTTTCTTTTAGCAGACAAAGTTCACAGCCAATTGCCCGCACTAAAAATAACGCATCCGGCTGTGTCTTTTTTACTGCTTCCCGATAAGTTTCATATCCTTTTTCATATTGTTTCATACAAAAATAATCACTCATAATCGTCCGGTAACTGTCCATCACTCTGTCAGGAAGAGAAATCTTACGAAACTCCAACGCTTTTTTATGCCATTTTAAAGCTTCTTCATACTCTTTTCTCTGATAATAATAGCTTCCCATATTGGAAATAATTTTTCCGTAAGTCAACTTATATTCTTCCTGCTTTTTTTGATATTGCGGCACATTTTCCAGTTCTTTTATTGCGGCTTCTAATAGCGGATACGCATCCCTCTTCTTCTCTTTATTACAACAATAATATAAAAAATTATAGCAAGTTCCTTGTTCTAACGGCGTTAACTTTATTTTTTTCATTTCCTCTACCGCAATCCAGCCAATTTCCACACACTTCTGATTCTCACTTAAGTCTTCATGAAGTCCTGCAAGCTCATAATAAAATTCAAAGGCTTCTTTTTTTACTTCGTCCTCTTCTGCTAAAAAGCAATACAATTCTGCTCCAAGCTCTCCATAAATGAATTCCGCAAAATCAAGGTGACGGCATCTTCTGCTAAATTGGGCTGCTTTATCAAACTTAGGATAATATTTTAAATTTTTTATTACCAAATCTATAACTTCTTTTCTATTCTTTGTCTCCAGAAATGCACACAAAGCCAGATATTCTCTAATTGTTTCATGCGAAAATTCAAGCTGCTCATCTACGATTCCCAGCTTTGGAAGAATTTGATAAATCAATGCCTTCGTCATATTCTGCGGAATTATTGTCTCACTCAAAACTTGTTCCAATAAGCTTTGATATTCCAAAGTTCTGAGCTTGTTTTCTTCCGAATCCACATTTATCCAAAGCAACGCTTTCTCTACTTCCAATGCTATCTTCGGTAAAATCTCATGAATTAAAAAGCGTCGGATCTCACGAAGATTATCTCGATGCGCTTCCATTGAATCTGCTAAAACATCTAGCTCAAAATATTTTTGAAGCAATTCATTTCTACTTTTTAACCGCATCGCTTCTTCCGGTGCACGCTCATAAATCTCTCGAAAAAGCCTTAAAAACATTGGATTTTCTAATTCTTCTTTTAAATGGATTTCCGGTGCCACCCATTGTGTAGGACTCAGCTTTAAATACGCATCAATTTGTGTTTTCTCCAGCTTTTCAAATTCAATCTTTTTAAATTTTTCTTGAATTGAAGGGTCATAAAACGAAAATTCTCTTCTGCTTGTCATAATGATATTTACATTTGAAAAAGAACTAAGCTCCCGAATTTCATTTTCCAGGCACTCGTATACCGTCATTCCATTTTCCAGACAATAATCTACTAATTCATTCACTCCATCTAATAAAAACAAGAACAAATACTCAGATGATTCTCTTAGCATTTTGCATACCACATCTGTCCGTACCGCCTCATTAAAAAACGCACATAATTCATCCAGCAAAAAGTTTCCTCGAATCCGTTTTCGATTCCAGACATTCATCTTGAAATACAACGGAATTACTGTTTTATTGTTGAGCATTGCCCCTGTCAGTTCTCGCTCTAATAATAAAAGCGATGTTGTTTTTCCGGTTCCTCCAGATCCACATAAAATATAATTTTCAGGATAAGTTTGATAAAATTCCAATAAATTCAAATGGTTCACCAGCTTTCGTAAATAAGTGTATCTAGATTCATTATAGCAAAAAAAGCCAGTACTCAAAAGCAACTCTGGGATTAATTCTGGAAAGAACCTTTTCCTGCCTTGAAATCTTATTCTTGCTGGCATTAATTACGATAAAAAAACAAAACATCACAGTTGTTCCCTTGAAAAAATTGATTATTCTAATTTTTAGCATATTAAAAGAGATGGTATTTTCAGCCATCTCTTTTTCCTCTGAACTCACTTTTCTCGTTTTAATTTTTTTCTCATAACTCCGCCAACTAATACACCTGCTCCTGAAGTTTTTTCGTCAACAACCGAAAATTCCCGCCCTAATTCTTAAACCTTCTTCATGCAAAAAACTCCCCGCCATCCGGCGAGGAGTTTTCCACATCTTATTTTACATTCTATTCAATTACAATTACAGTTTCAGATTAACTCCGATTTCATTCATATTTTTCAGAATTGCATCTACCGCAGCCTGCACTTCTTCGCTTGTCAGTGTTCTTGTATCAAGACCAAAGGACAAACGAATGGTTACACTCTTCACTCCTGCTGCATCATAGATATCAATAACCGAAACTTCTCTTAAAATTTCAAGTTCTAATTTCTTCCAGCACTCAGAAATTGTATCAAAACGTACTCCTTCCGGAATCAGTAAAGATAAATCATATTCAATCGTCGGGTATTTGGATGGTTCATTGAACTCTAAGTCCATAGCCGGAATTGCAAGTAATGCATCCATATCAATTTCAATGCATACCACTGCTGCATTTTTCGCAATATGAGCCAAAGTCTTTGGATGCAGTGTATTCAAAATACCGATTTCTTTTCCATCTACCAAAATCTTTGTTGTATTCTTCGGATGCTGCCACTCATGTCTTACTTCTGTTTTTTCATAAGCCACTTTTTTATGTTTCAGCTGACTTACAATGGTATTTAAAAGCTGTACTGCTTTAATATATAATTTCTTTTCGCTTTCTTCTTTGCTGTACATTGCGATTCCGAGCATGCGATGTTCATCGGCAGTCTCATCTTCTCTTACTCCTAATACGGTACGCGCAATTTCAAACATTCCAAAGCTTGGTTTGTAATTACGGTTATTGTATACCAATGGAAGGAAGCTCTGCATCATGCTGGTTCTTAAAATTCCATTGTCGTCTGCATGACCTAAAAGACGTACATTTTCTTCCGGAGCAAGTCCAAGATTTCTAAGAGCATCCGGATCACACCATAATCTGGTATTAACTTCATTCATTGCGTAAGCTTTTACCAGTAAGTCTTTAATCAGATTTTCTTCTTTTCTGCGTTCTGTTGTCTTTGCAGGAAGCAGTGGAGATAAGGTTGTCTTGATTTCAAAGTTATCATATCCATAGATACGTGTAATTTCTTCAATAATGTCGGCTCTCATGCTGACATCTTTTGTTCCTCTCCAGCTTGGCACTTCTGATACGAAGTTTTCGCCGTCCTGTGTGGTCTTAAATCCAAGCTGTTCCAGTGTTAATTTAATTCTTTCACATGGAATATCAATTCCGGTATAACGGTCTACGAATTTTTTGTCAAACTCTACTTTTAATTCCGGATATTTTTTCACATACACATCTGTAATCTTACTTGCACATTCACATTCCGGATCTACGTCTTTTAAAAGCTTGATGAAACGTTTTACGGCAAGCATTGTCATTTCCGGGTCAAGTGTCTTTTCATAACGTGCAGATGCATCGGTACGAAGTGCTAATCTGGAAGCCGATTTACGAACACTTACCCCGTCAAAGTTTGCGGATTCCAATACAACAGAGGTTGTTCCGTCTACGATTTCACTGTCTAAACCACCCATGATTCCGGCAACTGCAACCGGCGTTTCATTATCATAAATCATCAAGGTATCCGGTGTAATTTCACGTTCTACATCATCCAATGTTTTGAACTGGAAGGATTCTTTTGGCGTGTCAACTACAATCTTTTCAATTTTATTTCCGTCAAATGCATGCATTGGCTGACCAAGTTCTAACATAATGTAGTTAGTTAAGTCTGCAAGCAGATTGATTGCTCTTGTACCACAGTAGAACAGACGAATCTGCATTTCCATTGAGCTGACTTTTTTGGTTACATTTTCAATGCGCATGCTTGTGTAACGGAATACCAGGTCTTTGTTTGCTACTTCTACTGCAACAGTTGCATCACCTGTGTATGGATTTTCCATTACATCAAGTGGTTTTACATGCTGGTTGGTCAGTGCTGCAAACTCACGAGCCATTCCATAATGTCCCCATAAGTCCGGTCTGTTTGTTAAAGATTTATTATCGACTTCAAATACCACGTCGTCGATTGGGAAGATTTCTTTTAAATCTGTACCGTTCTTTAAGTCTGCATCTAATTCCATGATTCCGTCATGTGTCTCAGAGATTCCCAGTTCTTTTGCAGAACAACACATACCAAAGGATTTATATCCACGAATTTTAGAAGCTTTGATTTTGATTCCGCAAACTTCTCCGCCTACTTTACAAAATGCAGTTTTTAAACCTGCTCTTGCATTTGGCGCACCACAAACAACATCATATACTTCATCTCCGGCATCCACTTTTAATAAATGCAGATGATCGGAATCCGGATGGTCTTCGCAGGAAAGAATTTCACCTACAACAACATCTTTTACATCTTTTCCTTTATATTCAATTCCTTCTACTTCTGCTGTAGAAAGTGTAAATCTGTGAATCAGCTGGTCTAAATCCCATCCGTCCAAATTTACAAAGTCTTTAATCCAATTCATTGATACGAACATGTTTCTTCACCTCCTATTTACTTACGAACTGTGACAATGCATTTAAGTCACCTTCGTTAAATACACGAATATCTTTTACGCCATATTTCATCATTGCCAGACGGGTCAGACCCAGACCAAACGCAAATCCGGTATATTTATCTGGTTCTTCTTCGGTGTTAATTCCTGCGTATTTTAATACGTTTGGATGAATCATACCACATGGACACAGCTCCAGCCATCCGGAGTTTTTACAGGATGGGCATCCGTCACCTCCACAGATTAAGCACTGGATATCTAATTCAAATCCAGGTTCCACAAATGGGAAAAATCCAGGACGCAGACGTACTTTTACATCTCTTTCAAAGATTTCAGAAAGCATGGTTTTCATAAAATAAATCAGGTTTGAAATAGAGATGTCTTTATCAATCATAATTCCTTCCATCTGGAAGAAAGTGTTTTCATGGCAGGCATCGATTGCTTCATTTCTGAAACATCTTCCCGGGAATACGGCACGAATCGGACGTCCTTCTTCTTTTAATGCTTTTGCATACTTCTTCATAATTGCATTCTGTGCAGCGGAAGTATGACTCTTTAATAACTGGTTTGGTGTAGACAGATAATAGGTATCCTGCATATCACGTGCCGGATGATATTTCGGAATATTCAGTGCTTCAAAGCAATGATAATCATCTACAATTTCGCTATAATCTTCTACATTAAATCCCATAGATTCAAAGATATCCTCTAATTCTCTCTGAATCAGAGTAATTGGATGATAAGAACCACACGGATTTTCTGTCGGAAGAGATTCATCGTAGGACTCTGCCTGATTGATGGCTCTTTCTTCTTCCAGACGAATCAGTTCTTTTTCTTTTTCTTCAAATTTTGCAATTACTTCCTGTTTAAATGTATTGATTAACTGTCCTGTTGTCTTTTTCTGTTCCGGCGGAACTTTTCCAAGCTCTTTCATTAAGCCTGAAACATACCCTTTTTTACTTAAAAAATTTCGGCGAAGTTCTTCTAAAGAAGAAGATGCATTTACGGTTCCAAGTTCATCTTGAAACTGTTCTCTCAGTTTTTGAATCTTGTCTTTCATAATTTCCTCCATAAATTAAAAATTCAAGCACGCTTCTCATTTATTGAAATAAAAAAACCTCGCCCCACAAAAAGGGACGAGGTATCTCGCGTTACCACCCTAATTCAAAACCGCTGTTTTTTTATTATTTCTATTCTTTCTCTTATACGGTTTTGCTCTCATCTGGCTTTAATGCAGCCTTACATCTGACTTAACGCTGAACTTTACAGCTTTTCGCCAGAAGCTCCCGTGCTGAAATTCGATTTCTGATGTTTTTGCTTCTGCTTACAGCCGGTGACAAAAGCTCTCTGGAAAAACAAGTTCAAAAATCTACTTACACACATTCTTCGCTTTAAAAATTCTAACATACTTTTTTTTAAAAATCAATAAGAAACAGCCGAATTATTTTTTAATAAGCCAGCTGTTTCTCTTATCTTTTTATTCTTTTACTCCACCTAATGTTAATCCGGTTACAAAATATTTCTGTAAGAATGGATAAATACAAATAATTGGAAGCATTGTGATAATCGTAGCCGCTGCACGAACCGAAGTAGGTGTAACCGCTCCAATTGCATTTTTCATCGCTTCTGCCGAACCCCCCTGATTTGTTACAGACGACAACAGTTTCATCAATTCGTATTGAAGTGTTGTCAGACTACTATTCATACGGTTATACAGCATTGCATCAAACCAGGAATTCCACTGTCCAACTGCTACAAACAGTGCAACGGTTGCATACACTGGTTTGCATAACGGAGAATAGATTTTTAAGAAAATCGTGGTATATCCTGCACCGTCTAACTGCGCAGATTCTTCCAGACTATTCGGGATTCCGTTCATATATGTACGAATTACCAACATATTAAATGCACTTACCATTCCAGGAATTACATATACCGCAAAACTATTGGTAAGTCCAAGTCCTTTATATAACAGGAAAGTCGGAATCATTCCACCATTTACATACATTGTAATGACCCAGAATAAAGAAAGTCCTCTTTTAAACAAAAAACGTTTTCTACTAATAATAAATGCAAGAATTGCATTCGATACCAAAGCCAGTACTGTTCCAATAATCGTTCTTGATACGGTAATATAAGCACCTGTAAGCAGATTATCTTTTTGTAATACGGTAATATAGTTTTTCCATGTAAATTTTCTTGGCCAAAGGTAAATTCCTCCACGAAGTGCATCTGTACCATCATTTAATGAAATTGCCAATGTATTTAATACCGGATATAATGTAATAATTACAAGCAAAATCATAATGATTGCATTTACAATTGGAAACACTTGTATTTTCTTTTTTGCTTTTTTTGTCTCTTCCATTGTCAAATTCCTCCTGATTAGAATAACTGTTCCTCACCATTATGTTTTGCAATCTGGTTTGCAATTACAATCAAAATGATACTAACAGCACTTTTAAAGATACCTGCCGCTGTACCAATTGCATAATCACCCTGACTGATACCCCATTTTAACACGTAAATATCGATTGTCTGAGATACACTCTGTACCAGACCATTTCCTAAAAGATACTGAATTTCAAAACCTGCATTTAATACATTACCTACATTCATAAGAAGCAGAATAATAATTGTAGGTTTAATTCCCGGCAATGTGACGTATTTAATTTTTTCCCATCTTCCTGCACCATCAATGGAAGCGGCTTCATATAAAGACGGGTCAATAGATGTAATAGCCGCCAGATAAATAATTGCATTCCATCCGGTTTCTTTCCATACATTTGCAAACGCTACAATCGGCCAGAAATATTTTGTATGTGCGAAAAAGTTAATCGGCTTACTAATCAGATGAAGATTTACAAGTAACTCATTTATAATTCCGGTTCCCGAAAGCATATCATGTAAAATACCTGTTACAATAATCCAGGAAAGGAAATGTGGAAGGTAAGAAATTGTCTGTACGGCTTTCTTTCCACCTTTTGATTTGATTTCGTTTAGTAAAACAGCAAATGCAATTGCTGTAAAAAATGTAACCACAAGATTAATTACACCCATGGCCAGCGTATTTCGAATTACGCGAATAAATGTCATATCTGAAAACAGCATCCGGAATTTTTCTAATCCTACAAATTCAGAATGAAGAATTCCTGTTCTTGGCTTATAATTCTGGAATGCCATTGCCCATCCTCCAAGTGGAAGATAGTAAAAGATAATTCCATAGATTACCATTACTGCTGCCCAAAACAATAGTACTTTCTGACGTTTTATTTCTTTCCATGTGATTTTATTTTTATTTTCTTTTCTCGATTTTGTTTTTACCATTGCCATAACATCACTCCTTAAAAAACAGGCAGATGAAATTTTATGCTACATCTGCCTGCCTTTAAATTTCATTATTTAAATTGTGCTGCCTGTTCCATTCTTCTGTCTAATTCTGTTTGTAATTCACTAATAAAATCTTCCGGTTTACAATCGCTATATGCTTTCATATATTCGCTCCATGCACCGTCAAAATCTTTTGCCATTACAACCTGTGGCAGTTTTTCATGTTTCAATTCTCCAATTTTTGTCCATGCTACACCACCGTCGGTATTTGTTGTAAAGTTATTGGAATAACTCCACATTGGATACCAGTCTCCAGGTGCATCATTTGTACCAAGCATCTCTACATAAGTTTCTACTCCATACGCCTCAAATGCTTCTTTGATATCATCATTTAAGCCTGAGAAAAATTCACTTGCCTGTCCATCTGGTTTATTTGCATTTATTCCATCTTCACTTGTTCCTGTATACTGTGGTAAGTAAGAATAACTGCACATATGTGATGCTTTATACGCAGTATCGGATACCTGCATTCTTTCTTCCGGAGTTCTGTAAAATTCTCCGTTCTCATCTACTTCATAGTCTTTACCCTCTACGCCCCAGAAACGTAAGTTATGTACTTCTTGTGAAAGTAAATCATTCACAAACTGTAATGCACCTTCTACATCCTCACAGCTTGTTGTAATCGCAAGTCCACTTGATGCATTAAATGCTCCACCGGAATTATGCCACTGGTTATCACGCCCATCAATTGTAACAGGAACCGGAATATAATCACAGCCCTGCTTATCCAGTCCGGCTTGTTTAATTGCATCATTTGCATTTAAAAAATCCCACCACTGGTCAATCATTCCAAGTACACGTCCTGAAGAAAGTTTTGAGATATATTCGTCATAGCTCTGAGTAAATGATTCCGGGTCTACAATTCCTTTTTTATACTCCTCATTTAACTTTCCAAAATATGCTTTTGCAGTATCTGTTGTATTGTAATCCATAACTTTCTGAGTTTCAGGGTCTACCATACAAGAACCATCATTTGGATATCCATCCAAGAACATTGGAGCATTTTCCAGACAGAAATATCTCCAGTCATCGCATAAAATAGTATACGGAATATTTTCTGTTCCATCTTCCATTGTAGGATTTGCTTCATTATAAGACTCTATCAGATTAAAATAGTCATCCATTGTTTTAATTTCTGGATAGTTAGCCCATTTTAATACTCTTGCCTGAATCCAAAATGCTTCATCATTATGAGTACAGACTTTTTCTTCACCTTTGATGCAGCTAAACTGTGGTATCCAGTAAATATGACCATCTTCCTGTCTTAATTTTTCCCATTCAAGGTCTGTAAATAAATTTTTAATATTCGGATAGTCATCCAGATAATCATCTAATGGAACAAGCGCTTCTGCATCATATAACTGTTGTGTTCCATTTCCTCCCTCAATAAAATCCGGATACTCTCCTCCTGCAATCATTGTTCCAATTGCTTCTACATCCGTCTGTCCTGTCAGCCAAGTTTCTTTTACTTTTGCTCCAGTCTTTTCTGCAATCAGTTCCTGAATCTCATTATCATCATTAATTTCCGAACCCGGAACTGCAAAAAAGGCAGTAAACTCTTTTACTCCTCCTTCATCTGAACTTGATTTACTTTTTCCACTGCCGCCGCATCCAGTAAATAATGTGGCAGCCAATACCGTGCCTATCAGTACACTTGCAACTACTTTTCTTCTCATACTGTAAGTACCTCCTTTTTGATATATTTATTATACTTGTTTCACTTTTTACAAACCATCTGAGAAATTATAGTCAAAAACAGGATAAATTATAGTTTTTCTTTATTTGTTCTATAATTTATCCTGCTTTTTATTATTCTTCAAACATTTGTTTTCTAAATCTTGCCGGAGTGCAGCCTTTCACCTGAATAAATCGATTCACAAAATAATCCAGGTCATGATATCCTACTTCCTCCGCAATTTGTATAATTTTTTTATTTGTATGGATGAGCTGATTCGATGCTTGCTCAATCCGATAATTATTTAAATAATCTTTAAAAGACTGTCCATATTTCTTTCTAAATAACTGCCCCAGATATGCACTATTTACATAATATTTTTCACTTAGCCCTTTTAAAGTAAGATTAGAAGCAAAACTCTCACGGATTTCTTTTTCTACCATACCAAGAACTCCTCTTGAAACATTCTTTCTAAGTTGAAAAAGGTACTCTGCATATTCACATGCAAAACTTGCAAGATGCGCTTTACTTCCTCGCATAATTCCACTTTCAAAACTGCTCTCACTGATTAATCTTAAAATTTCCTGTTGATTCACATCATCATCCTGCTCGCTTGCAAGATGAATCAAGCGAAATAAAAGATAATTGACGTTAAGCGTCATGGTCTCACTGTTCATTCCCATATTTCCCATTTCCTGGTAAAATAACTCAATTGCCTTTTTTATTTCTATATAATTATTTTGCTCGATTGTCCCAATCAACCGGTCCAGACTTTCTTTACACAATACAATCTTATTACAGGATACCTGCACCTCATCTTCGTAAAAGTAAATGGATTTTTGCGCCCGAAATCCCTGAAAGGACCGAAGCATACAGGTATTTCCATAAGACTTTGAAATACTGTTGATATCTGAAACCTTCTTTCCAACCAACATTATCAGTGGCTGTTTCATATTATTTACCAGATATTGATAAAACTTTTCCAGATAAGCTCTTTCATCTAATCCTAATTTTTGCGCCATCCCATCTGCAAAAATCAGACCAATATCATATATTTTTTCATTCGCAGATACATCAAACACACAATGGTTTGCATCTTCTTTTAAAAATTCAATGCAGCACTGATATAATTCTCTTTGAAAATTTCTCATATCTTTTTCTATACTTTCATCCATTTCCTCGGATTGTGCTTTTTGAATTTCAACATAACGAACTCCCTCTATATTCTTCATATGTTGTTTTACATATTCCAAATTGAAATCATCATATTTTCCATGAATCAGTGCAATTACATTTCTGGAAAAGTAAGCTTTTTCCTGCTCTTTTCGCTTTTTATCCAATTCTCTATCCTGACTTCGCATTGTATAAACTTTTTCCAGTAACTTAAGTAACATTTCACGGTCGATAGGCTTTAAAAGATATTCCGTACACTCATTTTGCATTGCCCTCCTCGCATACTCAAAATCGGCATAGCCGCTTAAAATCACAAAATAAGCATTGGATAATTTTTCTCTTTTTATGGTTTCTAAAAGTTCAAGTCCTGTCATCTCTGGCATTCGAATATCTGCAATAATTAAATCTACTTCTTCTTGTTCTAAAAATGCAATTGCCTCTTTCCCATTTGCAGCCATCCCTGCAATTTCAAATCCCTCCTGTTCCCAGTCAATGAGCATTTTTATTCCTTGCAGAATAAATGGTTCATCATCCACTAATAGTACTCTTAACACTTAATTTTCCTCCTCATACATATTCAGCAGGTATCTGAATCATAACCATGGTTCCTACCCCTTCTTCTCCTTCAATCGTAAATTTCACTTTATCATCTGAAACTATTTTCAGTCTTAAACAAGCATTAATCACCCCTACTCTTCCTTTTACTTTCAGCATTTCAATACTTGCATTTTGCATTTTATTTTGTAAATCCTGATACTCATTTTCGCTCATTCCATTCCCTGTATCTTCTATTTCAATATATAAATTTTCGTTTTTTTCATAGATTCTTACAAAAATCCATCCCGGAGAGGATTTACTTTCAATTCCATGTACACATGCATTTTCTACAAATGTAACCAGAGTAAGTTTTGGTATAATTTTCTTCTCACATTTTGGACTTATATTTATATCATAATTTAATCGCTCTCCAAATCTATATTTTTGAAGTGCCAAATATGCTTTTACAAATTCAATTTCCTGTTCTATTTCCACACAGTCTGCTCCCCACTCTACATACTGTCTTTGCATTAATGCAAGTTTTTCTACCATATCTGCCGTTTCATTTTCTTGTTTTAAAATACTATGCATCCGGATGCTTTCAAGCGCATTAAATAAAAAATGAGGATTTATCTGACTGTGCAATGCAAGTAACTCTGCATTTTTTCTTCCTACTATAATCTCTTGTTCTCTGATTTTACTTTTATACACCGTTTCAATTAAATGATTCGTTCTCTCTACCATACGATTATAGTTGCAAATCATACTTCCAATTTCATCTTTTCCCCGTTCATCTGACATATAAATCAGTTGTTCATTATTTACGGACTGAAATACTTTACTTAATTTTGTAATCCTTTTGGTAAAAGAACGATTGATTAAATAAACAAATAAAACCGGAAGTATTACATTTACAAAAATAAGTAATAATATAATCGGGAATTTATTCATAAGACTATCCCACCCGGTTTTCTCACTTTCATCTATACGGATTTCAAGTTCTGTCCCGTAAAGATTTACCTCCTGACAATAAGTGTATTTACTCCTTTTCTTTACTTTTTCATAATTTTCACTTTCCGTTCCATGCTTTTTATTGGAAAGCACAATTCTTCCCTCATTTAAAATTTCAACTTCATTATCATAATTCATTTTCTTTAGTTCGTCGCTTACTTTTCCATAATCCAACTCTACTTTTAATATTTTTTCTTTATTCGGTGAATAGAAATCTAATTTCTGCAAGAAAACAATCTGCCTTTTTTTTGATATTTTGTTTCTGCTCTCATCATATACGAAAAAAATCCCTTTGCTTTTTTTCTGTTCGACTAAGCTTTGATACGCTTTTGTTTCTCTGATATTTTCAATCTTATTTACCTTTCCTCCATTTACTATTGTTTCATTATCTGTGTAAAAAGTAAATACTAAATTATTCATTCCTAATATATTTTCAAGTAAATGGTCCTTGAAAAACTCCTGATAAGTCAACACATATTCCGGAGCACTTTCATATTCTTGCATCAAAAACGAATTGATATATTTACTGGTATAAATACTTTTTGCTGTTTCCCCTATGCTGCTTATCGTATTACTGATATTATAGCTTACTGCATTTGCAATATTTGCCATCTCATGTTGTTGTTTTTCCTGTTCTGAACTTCTAACAATGAAAAAGATAACACTATCCGTGATAATAATGGGGATTAAAACGCATATGAGATAAAGCATGTATAATTTTTTTTTAATTTTTAAGTTATCCATCCCTTCTTCTATCCGATGCAATAATTTTCTCATTTTCTTCTTTCTCCTGCTTTTTTCTAAAACCACTTCAGGGAGCAGAAAAATTCTGCTCCCTAGTCAAAAATCCTATATCTAATCAATCCATATTTTTCAAATAAAACCAACCAAAATCCGCATAATTCTCACTTTGTTTTCCATTTGAAGACGCATACATTCCTACCGTACACCCTACAAATCCTCCTGCCTCTTCTGTTGTATACGCAGTAAGAGGAATCTTTTCTGCAACCGGTTTAAGGTTTTTCTCTTTTCCAATCCATACTCTGGCTTCCTGGTCATGACATTGAATCATAATTTTTAAAATTCCCTGCCACTTACTAATATCAACTATTGAAAGTTTTGTCTCTTCCCCATGAATATAAGAGTTTACTTCAAATACTTTTTTCCCTTCTACCTGTTTTATTTCAAACTTTAAATGATTTTCATGGTTCTGATACAAAATCACTCCTGCTGTTTCATTTTCTGCCTTCGGTTCAAATTCAATCCCTGTTTCCACCTCAAAACGATAACTTTTTTGTCTTAATCCCAAATAGGAACTGTAGTCTTTTTCTGAAATTTTCTCTTTTCTACAGTATAATCGTAACATTCCTTTTCTCTCTGAAAGAGAATAAATTTCTTCATCTCGTTTTTCGATTCCTACTAGTCTTTCATCTAACTCATTTTCCCAAAACTGAATACAATCTGAAGAAGTCACTTCATTTGCAAAACGATGTTCTTCAAGCGGAATCTCAACAAAATCTTCAAGCCGTCCAACTTGTGGGGCGATAACCGGCCATCCGTTTTCCCAGATAACTTTCGCCAAAAAAGTCTCTCTTCCCATGCTGCTATGTTTTTTACACGGTCTTGATGCAAGCATTACTACATACCAGTTTCCATATCCATCATCCACAAGGTCTCCATGTCCCGCATAGACAACCGGGTAATCCATTCCCAGATTTCTGTGTGTAAAAATCGGGTTTCTAGGACAGCCTTCAAACCACTGAAATAGTTTTTTACTTCTTGCTACACTAATGCTATGTTCTGGTCCTGTTCCACCTTCTGCATGCATTAGATAATAATACTCTCCAATCTTATAAATATGAGGTCCTTCCGGCCAGATGACTCCCTTTACAGCCCCTTTCCAGATTGCCATACTCTCGCCGACCAGTTTCATACTCTTTAAATCAAGTTCCTGAACCCAGATTTCCCAGTCTCCGTTGTAGCGTACCCCTTCCGGATTCGGCCTTGTGCCACAATAGTAACACCTACCATCATCGTCAAAAAACAGACTTGGGTCAATTCCTATTGCTTCTTCTCCTAAATAATATGGTTCTGACCATGGTCCTTCCGGATTCTTTGCAGTAACAATAAAGTTCCCTCCATAGCTTACGTTTGTTGTAATCATGTAGAAAAGCCCTTCATGATAGCGAATCGTCGGAGCAAAAATCCCTCTCGAAATTTCGCTTTTTTCAACTTGAAGCTGCTCTTTGCTTTCTAAAATATTTCCAATCTGCTCCCAGTGTGCTAAATCTCTACTATGAAAAATCGGAACTCCAGGTGCATATACAAAACTAGAGTTTACGATATAAAAATCATTCCCCACTCTACAAATAGATGGGTCTGGATAAAATCCACTTAAAATTGGATTCTTTGCAATTACCATACTTCTTCTCCTCCTATTTCACATATCCGAATCCAAGAATTGTAAAACATTTCTCTCTTTCTTCCTTTGGAATCTCTATTCGGACAATATGTTCTTTCGTTTCTTTTTCATTGAATAAAATGACCGCATTACAATGAAGCCAGTTATTGATATGTGGGTCTGCACACAGGCAATATTCTGTGTCTACCCAAACATCTGCTTTTCCCACATTTGTTTCTCCTGAATCTTTAAATATCAATAATAACGCCTTACAGCTTATTTTCATCTCAAAGTATGCATTTTCCGGCGAATCTCCATTATACATCCAATTATGCGGAAACTCTGGCACTGTCATTAAAGAATCATCGATTTCTACACATTGCAATTCTTTATCACAATGTACAAATCCTCCCTCATCAATCTTCGCACCTACATAACTATCTTTTTTATCTATCAGGTGGACTGACTCGAAACTATTTCCAATGACAGGTGTTTCCAGAAGCCTTCTCTCTAATGTTTCCTCATCAAAGATTCCTGTTACAAATTTATTTTTTCTTAATCCCTTTGTTTCTTCACATCGTTCAAAAAAATAGCTAAGACAATCTGCCATAATGGTATGTCCCAAATTGCTCGGATGAAACATATCATAGAAAAACTGATTCTTCGTTATACTTTGTTTTTCTTTGTTTTTAAACTGAGGCACTACTGCATCTTTTATGCTGACCATTGGCAAATCATATCTTAATCCAACAGGCATCAAACGTTCTTGAAGATTCCAGTCATTTGCAAACACTGAAAACAGCAAAATAACTGCCGGTTTCCATGGAAGCTTCAAAGCTTTACGTACAAGGCTTTCATAACAGTCTCCCTTTGTTTCATCTCCTTCATCATTCACTGCAAATTCAATGACAATGATATCCGGCTGTTCATTTTCCCTTAATACATCTCTTTCAAACCGTAACATTCCAAGCTCCGATGGAGTTCCTCCTACACCTGCTTTTATGAATTTTACATTTTCTTTTATTGCAAATTTTTTCTGAAACATCTTCCACGATTTATACGCATAACACTCCGTATGGATCGGCGTTGCTCCTGCTCCCTGGGTAATAGAACCTCCAATGTATGCTAAAGTAACAGGCTTGCCTGATTTTGCTTTTTGGATTGCTTTTTGTATCCGGAAAGTATTCCCCATACTTAACAATGAGCTGCGAACCATTTGACTGTACTGCTCTGAATTAATATTTACGGTTTCATCTTCTATTTGTTCTGGGGCATCATATCCATCGTTTAAATAAAGTTTTACACTTGCTTTTCCCATTATTTCCGGAGTTTGAAATATAAATTTTATCTGTCCCGGAATATTATCGTCTTCTGTCCATTGATATTCTGACAACAAAATCTTATATTCCATTCCATCGCCTTTTAATTTCGTTTTTAGGTTTGTTCCTCCTCCATAGAGGTCATTCTTTCCATATATCTGAAATATAAATTCTATTTCTTCTTCCGGATTCTCTGTTTCTACAAAAATTCCGATACTATGGACCAGTTTTCCAAACCCTTCTACTGTCTCTAAAAGCTTTAACTCCTCTTTATCTGTAACATTACCTGCTATCTGTGCGCTATTTATTAATCGTCCATCACTCTCATAAATATATTGAATTCCTGTTCCATCCTCCTGTCTGGAACTAAAAATTTCTTTTTCTCTCATAATATAAAAATACGATCTTTTTTTCTCTGGATTTTTCGGTGCTTTTGGACCTTGCATCTTTCTTTCTCCCCAGTCTCATTCTTAATTTCATTTATTATAACAGACTACACTCTTTAGAACACCGGGAGAAATTATAGAAAAAACTCCGACAAAATATTACGTTTTATTCAAATCCTAATTATTAATAAATTCGATAGTTTCCAGACAAAGCAAGCATTGAAAACATATAAAGGAAATTATCATAATATCTTCTGTCTCCTGTGCGAAGCGGTGTATTCCAGAATTTCTCTACACATTCTTTTGCATACGGACCATTTGCTGCCAAAGATGCCTGAGCATTCGTTGCAATAATTGCCACCGGATGCAATGCTTTCTCTTCTAGTCTTGTTCCATCTGTTAAAAATACTCCATCCCAATGTAGCTTCTGGTCCTCACAGTAAAATTTCTGAAGATGATTCGCATTTTCTACCTGCCAGGAATCTACTCCAAACCACTCATAATCCAGTCCGATATTTGCAATCGTTCGATAAGCATCACTATAATACCAATCATGACGTCCAAAAATCTCCTGATGCCCTTTATGAGGAGTTCCATCATAATCCGCATATTCCGCCGATAAACCTGTTTTTGGGTGACATGCTTTATGAAGATAGTCGCGACTTGCCTTTGCTGCCTCTTTCCAAAATTCTCTATCCTCGGGATTTGCCCATTTTGCAAATAATTCATAAAAATGAGGGAGATGATAAGATGGGTCACTAAAATCACAGTTTGGAATAAATTTAATCAAATGGTTTTTCGCATCCCACATAGAATCACCCGGTTGCCCCGGTTCGCCTTTATGTACACATTCTTTTAAGATTGCCCTTGCCTCTTTACTATACTCAAAAATTCCTTCTCCGTCACCCCATCTTCTCCACGCAAAGAATAAAGACATCGCAAAAAATTCTTCTCCATCCGGAGCCGGTCCATCTGAATTCCAAGTTCCATCAGTGCCACACGACCATGCAAAATAATTTTTTCCAGGTCCTTTCGGAATATACATATAAGTACGAACCCATTTCCAAAGACGGTCAAATTCTTCTTTTCTATTCATCTGTACACACACCATCATTGCATAAGACATTCCTTCTGTTCGGACATCGTGATTTCCTGTGTCTTCCACATACGCCATGTCTTCTCCGACTTCATGGTAAAAGCGTTCTTCTTCTGTTCCATAAAAAATAGTCTCAAAGGTCTTCTCTACTCTCTCTTGAATTTCCTCTTTAGAATATCCGCACTCCAAAAATACATTTCGATATTTTCCTGTCTGATAAGCTGCTGTCATTTTTTATCTCCTCATACTATATTATTTTCTCTGAATTTTTTTAATTATAACAAATTCCATCTCATCTAATACCGGGAATAATTATAGAAAAAACTCCGACAAAATATTAAGATTCTTTCATTGATAGGTCCCTTTAGTTTAAAAAACTCTCCACTTTTTTTCCATCTCTTTCTTGCGAATCGAGATATCCACAATCTTTCTTCATGCCTATTGGTCTACTATTCTAATTCACATCTTCTCTTTACAATATTTTTCTTTCAAGCAAATATTTTTTTACTTCCCGCACTATAAAACGCCACATAATAAGAGCGATTAATACAATCCTTAAACAACCTATTCTGAAAACATATTTTTGCTGCAACTAAAGTTTCTTCTGCTTGCTCAACTCGATATCGTGCTAGTGCTATTTGCTTCTCATCAATCACAAATGACTACTCCTTCCTTACGAATATTTTGATAATATGGAATTGTTTCCTCCCAGTATTTAAAATGATTTTCATTTTTTAAGACAGGAGAAATATCTATACCATATTTCATCAAATACTCAAATGCACAGTCTGAAACCACATCTATATAATTCGATAATTTTTCCTCTGGTATTTTAACCAATATCATTACATCAACATCTGAATTTTCATTATAATCCCCTCTGGCATAAGAGCCATATACAATTACTGTACTCAGATTTGTTCCAAATATTTTTTTTATTTTTTTTGTGAATTCATATATTATATCTTGCACTACAAGTGGCATAAAATCATCTCCTTTCCGTATCAGAAACCGTACTTTTTTTATATTTTTATTATATAGTGTTTGTATTTCCAGGTCAATGTCCTTAATCCCTGATACAAAAAGCTCAAAAAATCCCCCAGAGTTACTGCCCAAGCAGTTTCTCCAGGGAATTTTAGCTATCCAATCAAAAATGGTATCACATACGCCACAAGTACGATTACTACCGCACATGCAACCACAATGCTCCATATTTTAAATTCTTTATCCATTTTTTTCTTTTCTTCCGGACTTGGAATTTCTTCTTCAATGACTCCTGACAAATCTTCCTGTACTTCATTTTTATATTTACTTCTGCAGACTGCATAAATCACAAGTCCAAGTGCGCACCAGATAATTCCTGTTATCATTGCTTCTTTATCTAATTGAGTCATCATAATCAGATAAAGAATAATGCTGATTGGTGCTCCTATCATAATTCCAGGTGCTTTAAACGGACGTTTGAGTTCCGGATGCCTTTTTCTTAAGCATAATGATGCGGTAATTCCGATGACGTAGTAAAACAAATCTGCAAACAAACTCAAAGAAGCAATGTAAATCATAGAATTTGATGCAATCAAAAATGCAGAAAGCAATCCAAGTACGATGATTGACACATACGGGGTCTGATATTTTGGATGTACTTTTGCAAAAACTTTTGGCATTGCACCATCTCGTGACATTGTAAATAAATATCTCGGCGGAACTGCAATACTTGCATTTAAAGTAGAGAAGTCTCCACCAAAGGCAATTCCGGCTGCCAAGAGTACCAGCGGAAATCCAAGAATTCCGGCCGTTTTCATTGCTTCTGCAAACGGTGCTGAAGCAGTCGCCAATGAAGAAATCTCTGAAATCGGTACGATTCCGACTAAGAACCACTGAAATGCAGAGTTTACTGCAAATACAATAAATGGTGCCAGAATCAGAGCGCGTGGAATATTAATCTGCGGATATTTGATTTCTTCTCCCATTGCACAGCAGGTTTCAAATCCTGCAAAACACCACCAAATCATGCTGACCGAGGCAATAAAGCTAAGTGGTGTTGATTTCGCAATAAAATCCGGCATCTGTACAAAATTCGGCATATTTACATTTGGAAGCATCATTAAGAACCAGATAATTGCCACGCCCCAGAAAAAGAACATAAATCCATTCTGAAGTTTTCCAGTCATTTCAATTCCTCGCACATTTGTTACAATAAATACCAGAACAATCAGTGTCGCTACAACGGTATCACTGACTGGTAGTTCAATTCCAAGTGCGGAGAAAAACGTTTTAAAATAAAAACTAAATGCCAGTGCTTCTCCACTTGTTACCGATACCAGTGAAATAATAAAGTTCCAACCAGCCAGCATTCCAAATGGTTTTCCAATTCCGAGGGAAGCATATTGGTAGGTTCCTCCGGCATACGGAAGTGCGGCTCCCATCTCTGCATATAATAAAGATGGATAAATGCTGATTAACATTGCAACTAAGGTTGCCAGTATAACAGCTGGTCCTAAATCACCAACTACATTGGCTCCCGTCGTAAACAGTCCAACCCCGACAACGGTTCCAACTGTAATGGTCACGGCTTCTCTCATCCCAAATGTTCGCTTTAGCGTTTTTTTCTTTTCCTCACTCATATCTCAAGCCCCTCTTACTTTTATTTTTGTAAAGCGGACATTCGCAATCCGCTTCGCTACTTGCTCATGAACGCAGTCGCTTCGCAATCTGCCAGTGTGAGCTTTCAACTCCCACTGGCATAAGCATCCCTCCTCACCTGCCTCTTAGTGCTCTGCGCACTTGAAGCGGGGGAATGCTTATCTGCGTTCAAATAGTATAAGTTATTTCCGAATATCTGCTGCCGCTTTGTGTCCCATTAACCCTTCTCCATCAGCCAGTCTTGATACCAGCGGAGCCAATTTTTTCGATGCTTCTGCTGTCATACTCTGCTGAGTACAGGTCTTTAAGAAGGTTCCAACCCAGACGCCACCGGTATATCGTGCAGCTTTTAAAGTCGGAAGAGTGTGATTGGTACCGGATGCATAATCTCCAAAGACTTCTGCGGTATTTTCTCCAATAAACATCGAACCATAATTGACAAATCCTTCCACAACTTCTTCTGGATTTTTCAAGTTTAACTCTAAGTGTTCCGGTGCATAATCATTGACTAAATCCACTGCCTCTTTTATATCATCCACGACTACAACTTCTCCGTAAGTCTCCCATGATTTTCTTGCAATCTCTGCGGTTTCAAGTACCTGAAGTTCTGCTTCTACTGCTTCAATAACTGCTTTTCCAAATGCTTCATCGGTTGTAACTAACATTCCTTTTGCATTGACATCGTGTTCGGACTGTGCAAGGAGGTCGGCTGCCACAACTGCCGGTGTTCCGCTGCCATCTGCAATGACAAGCACTTCACTTGGACCTGCCACAAAGTCAATTCCAACCTGTCCATAGCACTGCCTTTTTGCTTCTGTCACAAAACGGTTACCTGGACCTACAATCATATCAACTGGTGCAATCTCTTCTGTTCCATAAGAAAATGCTGCGATTGCCTGAGCTCCACCGACTGCATAAATTTCATCCACCCCTGCAATATCCATTGCCACTAATGTTTTTGGATTAATTTTTCCTTTACCTTTCATGACCGGTGAACATGCTGCCACACGTTTGACTCCCGCTACCTTTGCCGGAATAATCAACATCAATGCAGTGGAATACAGTGGATAATTTCCACCTGGTACATAACAACAGCAGGAATTAACCGGAATAATTCTGTGTCCAAGGAAAATTCCTGGCATCGGACTGAAGTTTTCCAGTGGTTTTACGGTCTCTCTCTGCGCTTTCGCAAAGGCACGGATATTAGAAGCGGCTGCTTTTAAATCTGCGATTTCTTCTTCTGATAACTGTGCATACGCTTCTTCAATTTCGTCTTTAGAAACACGGATTTGTTCTCTCTCGCACGCATCAAATTTTCTTCCATATTCCTTTAATGCCTCATCCTTGTTTGCTCTTACATTATCAATGATATCCTGTACCAAACGGGATAATTCTCTTCTGTCTTCTTCTGTTCTTTCCTGTGATTTCTTTAAAATTTTCATATCTAAAAACCTCTCTATCTTTTATGATAAGTTACTTTTCTTATTTTCTATGCTACTATATTAAAGCGTTTAGTTTACTTTAGGTCAATATAAAATTTTCTCATTTTTTCTTCAAAACGTGGAGTATACTCCATATTTTCATTGATTTTTTTACTACAAACTACTACACTACAAATACAAATAATTTTTATGTGAGGAATTCTTATGCGAATTGGAAAAGTTTCAAAAGAATATCATATTTCAATTGATAATCTGCATTACTATATTAAATATGGACTTCTTGTTCCACCAAAACCAAAGGGACAGTATTTTTTCGATGAAACTACTTTAAAAGACTTAGAATGGATTCTTGCTCTGAAAAAATTAGATTTTTCTCTTCGGGAAATTCATTCCATTTTGTCTCTGAAACGAATCTCAAATTTTGCAGATGTCGGAGATTTAGAAGAACTAAAAGAATTATTTAAAAGTAAGCGAGATTTCTGCCAGCAAGAAATCCAGAAAAAAGAAGCGGTTATAAAAAATTTAGATACTCATATCTTACGCATGGAGCAGGCAAAAAGAAAAGAAAAAAGTCCAACTGGTGTTCCTGTTAAAGCCCTTTCCATTTTATGCTGTCCAAACTGCGGTGCTTCTTTTTCCATGCAGGATGTGGAAATGGACCAGCGTTTTTTATATAAAGGAGCACTGTCCTGTAAATGCGGTTATTATGCCAAAATTTCTTCTGGAATTTTAATGACACCAAACAAAAATCAAAATCTGCAGGACACACCTGATTTGACTCGCGAGCTTTATAAAGATTTGCCACCCGATTTAATCAGCATGTTCGAGCGTTCTTATAATTGGATGTTAGAAAAAATGAATCAAGTCAATCTTCATGGAAAAGTCATTGCAGAAACTTATATCAATGCCTGGTTTTTTATGCACAATCACCTGCAGACACTTCCAACAGACAGCCTTTACATTGTCATTGATAAATATCCGGAAACTCTTTTAATGTATAAACATTTAATTGAAAAACAAAAGCCGGAACTCGACATTTTATATATTGCCGATTCCAGCACAAATTTTCCGTTAAAAGCACACTGTATTGATTTACATCTGGATTTCTTTGCTGCAAATGAACATAATTTCTATCATAATACCTTTTTATATGAAAGAATGACCCCATTTTTGAAAGAACATGCCGACTTAATCGGAACTTATTTTTATTTTTCTCATGCACAAAAATCCATGCGTAGTCTGCTTTCCCAGTATCCCGAATGTAGTGCAAATAACTTTTCTCTTTCTTATTTTAAGAACTCACTTGCAGAATCTGATTTTATCTTAAAAGACTGTGAATCCTTAGATGCCGTAACCGATTCCGGAAATAACCTTGGATTTGGATTTCATCAAAAAGGAGAAAAAATGTATCTGATGCCTTATTATGCTCAAAAAACCGGCCAGTAGTTTCTGACCGGTTTTTCTTTCAATCCATATTTTTTTCATTCTTAAGCGAAAAACTTCCCTGCCGCCTGAATCAGATACCAGGTATCTTTAATTCCGGCAGTCTCATAAGGAGAGTGCATTGCAAGCTGTGGAAGTCCGATATCAACTGAATTTAACGCAACTTTTGTTGTTGAGATATTTCCAAGAGTAGAGCCTCCTAAGATATCTGAACGATTCGTAAATACCTGATATGGTACATCTGCTTTTTTGCAGATATCTTTAAACATTGCCGCAGAAACTGCATCGGTACAGTATTTCTGGTTTGCAGAATATTTAATTACAATTCCTTCATTCAGATATGGACGGTTCACCGGATCTGCCACATCACTGTAGTTTGGATGAACGGCATGTGCATTATCTGCGGATAGCATAAAGCTCTTCGCAAGATTTCTTACATAATCTTCATAAGAATATCCCATACACTCATTGATTCTTACCAGTACATCATACAGGAATGTAGAGGCAGCACCTTGTTTTGTTCCACTTCCGACTTCTTCATTATCTAATACGCAGTGCACTGCCAGATGCGCTTTCTTTTCGCCTTTTAAGAATCCTTTTAAAGAAGCAAACGCACACTGTAAGTCATCGAGCCTGGAGGAAGAAACAAATTCTTCATTTGCACCCCAGATCGTTCCTTTTATACGATTGTATAAAAATAAATCATGTGCTAAGATATCTTCTTCATTTACTCCTGCTGCACACGCAATCGTTTTCATAAATGTATCTTTTGCAGCACCATCTCCATAAAGCGGCAACATGTCTTTCTGTGCATTGTATTTATATCCATCGTTTACTTCACGATTCATATGAATTGCAAGATTTGGAATCATTAATAAATCTCTGTCTACATCTACCAGTTTTGTAACAAATTCATCCTTTTCTTTTACAATAATTCTTCCGGCTACCGAAAGTGGACGATCAAACCATGGAGAACAAATCATTCCACCATAACGTTCTACATTTAATTTCACATATTTTTTGTCCACCTGCATTTCTGGATTTTCTTTGATTTTAAAAGTTGGAGAATCGCTATGACTTGCCATGATTCGATAACCGGAAAATTCTTTCTCCGGCATAACAAAAGCGATGATAGAAGAATCATTTCTCGTCACATAATATTTTCCCCCTTTACTTAATTCCCATTTATCTGCTTCTTTGATTTCTTCAAATCCTTCTGCATTCAACATGTCTTTCATGATTTTTACAGCATGAAAGCAGCTTGGGCTTTTTTCAATAAATTCAAGTAATTCTTTTGCTGTTTCTTTAAACATTGTCGTTCCTCCTTAAAACAAAGAAACTATAAGATTCCCCTTCCAGTTCCTGCATACTGCAAGACTTTGACGCAGAAATCTTATAGTTTCCTGTAAATGAATTTTCTACTATTTATTTTTATTATTCGTACATTTTGCAATTATCAGACAGTGCCATGGCAATCTTTTCCGGTTTAATCGGCATCTCTTCTACACGAAGACCGACTGCATTGTAAACCGCATTGGCGATTGCCGGACACGGAGTATCAATTACAATTTCTCCGATTGATTTTGCACCGAACGGATGACTCTTTTCATAACTTGGCTTAAATTCAACCCGAATTTTTCCAACATCGAGACGACTTGGAATCTTATACTGCATAAGAGAATTGTTCGCCATTGCACCTTTCTCAGTATACTGGATATCTTCAAATAACGCCATACCAATTCCCTGTGCAATTCCTCCTTCGGTCTGCACTCTCGCCAAATTTGGATTAATCGGTGTACCACAGTCTACTACTGCAACATAATCAATCAATTCTACACTTCCGGTTTCTTTATCAATCTCAACTTCTGCTATTCCAACCATGTAAGGCGGCGGTGAAATCTCAGCTCCGCAGTTTTCTGTCACCTGAAGCGCATCATTATTTCCAAATGTACCTCGAACTCCGATTTCCGGGAGTGTTACTTTTGCAGATTGATCTTTCTTTTCTACGCATTTTCCATTAAAGGTTACTTCATCCGGTTCAACTTCCAACATGGAAGCACCCATTTTAATCACTTTTTCTTTTAAATTTTCTGCTGCTTTTGCTACCGCTTTTCCGGTAATATAAGTTGTTGCAGAAGCATAAGAGCCGGAATCATACGGAGAAATATCGGTATCTACACCAAACGGGATGACATTATCTAAATCGGTTTCTAAAATATCCGCTGCCATCTGCGATAAAATGGTATCACAGCCAGTTCCCATATCCGTCGCACCAAGTCCCAGCGTATAAGAACCATCCTCATTTAATTTTAAAGTTGCACCACCGACATCAACTTTGAAAATTGCGGAACCCTGCATTGCCATGGCTACACCAACACCTCTGACTTTTCCATTTGGAAGTTCTTTTCTCGGATACTTTTCATCCCAGCCAATCATTTCTTTGGCACGTTCCATACATTGATCCAAAGTACAGCTTGTAGCAGTCGGAGAACCATCATAAGCAATAAATGGATCCCCTTCACGAATCATATTTTTCTCACGAATCAAAGTCGGGTCCATGCCCATCTTTTCTGCCAGTTCACTAACTGCGGATTCCAGTGCAAAGATTCCCTGTGTCGCTCCATAACCACGATATGCACCTGCCGCCATACGGTTTGTATAGACTACATCATATCCAAAACGATATGCCTCTGTATTTCGATATAAACCAATTGACTTATGTCCGGACAAAGCAACTGTTGTCGGTCCATGTTCTCCAAATGCACCAGTATTCGATAAAGTAAATAAATCAATTGCCAGAATTTTTCCATCTTCATCTGCACCGACTTTTACTTTTATTTCCATTTCATGACGCGGAGACGAACAAATCTGAGATTCATAGCGAGTGTAAACCAATTTTGCCGGTCTTCCGGTCTTAATTGTCACAATTGCCGGATAAACTTCTGTTACCAGGGTCTGCTTTGCTCCAAAGCCACCACCAATACGCGGTTTAATGACTCTTACTTTAGAAGCGCCAATTCCAAGTGCACGACCTAAAATTCTTCTTACATGGAATGGAACCTGCGTGGAAGAAACGATTACAAGACGTCCAAAATGTTCCAGATAAGTATAACTGCGGAAAGTTTCCATCATTGCCTGCTGATTCGCTTTTGTATGATAAGTTTTCTCTACAACGTATTTACACTTTGCAAATGTCTCTTCCAAATTTCCCATGCCTTCTTCTGAAGAAGCACAGAGATTTCTTTTATTATCTGCTCCAACCGGAAATCTGGATTCCCAGTTATCTTCCGGATGAATCAAAATTTTATTATCTTTTGCATCATGAAAATCTAAAATAGCATCCAATACCTGATATTTTACTTTTATGATTTTAAGCGCCTTATCAACTGCCGCTTCGGTTTCTCCGGCAACAATTGCTACGGCATCTCCGACAAAACGCACTCTCTGGTCTAAAATCAGACGGTCATACGGACTAAATTCCGGATAAGTCTGACCTGCCATTGTAAAACGATCCTGTGGTACATCTTTATAGGTAAGAATGCAAGCGATTCCAGGTACTTTCATTGCTGCATCTGTTTTAATTTCTTCGATTAACGCATGCGCATGCGGACTTCTTAAAATTTTAACAATTAAACAGTCCTTCGGTGCAAGGTCATCTGTGTAGACCGGCTGTCCGGTTACCAATGCTTCCGCATCTTTTTTTCTGACTCCGCTATTTACATATTTCATTAGGCTTCTCCTTTCTCTGCTTTTTTATGTTTCAAAAATTTCAAAATACTTCTGGTCTGTCCCATAAATCCAGAACAACGGCACAGGTTGCCAGCCAGATATTCGTTAATCTGCTCTTCTGTCGGATTCTCCAGCTCTTTTAACATTGCAAAGATATTCATAATAAATCCCGGATTACAAAAGCCACACTGTTCTGCACCTTCGTCTGCTAAAAAGCCACCAAACTCTTTGGCTTCTTCCTGCATTCCTTCTAACGTTACAATCTTTTTGCCATCCGCTCTGGCTGCAAGCATACTACAAGATAAGACCGGCTTTTCGTCCATAAGTACCGTGCACAGTCCACAGTTTGCGGTTTCACAACCTCTTTTTACACTATAACACCCTTTTTGTCTTAATAAATCTAATAATAATAAATCCGGTGCGATTTCTTCCTGTACTTTTTTTCCGTTTAAAAAGAAATTAATTTTCATTTGCATCTCCTTCCACCTGTACAAGTGCTCTCTTTGTCAGTACCTTTACTAAATGGCTTCGGTATTCGGCAGATGCTCTCATATTGCTGCCGGTCGGAACCAGTTTCTGCACTTCTTCTGCCAGTGCCTCTACTTCTTCTACTTTAAATTTAAAAGAAGATTCTAACTCTTTTTCAATCAACATTGCTTTTTGAGGTCTTGCTCCAATTACGATTCTGACCTTCTTTTCTTCTAATCCAACTGCACAAGTCAGCACCGGAAAATCAGTCGCTGAATTTCTCTGACTTAAATACACCGTATGCATCGGTACTTTTTTTACAATAATGCGTACCAGAATATCCCTGTCTTTCTTCATCTGGGAAAATTCCTTCATTGGAATAATTCCACCCTTATAAAGTTCTACATAAGAATCCATCGCCAGAAACATAGTCAGTACATCGGAAAAACCATATCTCCCAAAAATACTTCCACCAACTGTTGCACAGTTACGGAACTGAACTCCTACGATATGTCTTACACTTTCACGCATTGCTCCATTTGTATAATCAGCCAGTCCTTTATGAAGCTCCAGACTGCGAAGTGAAGTCATACAACCGATTCTAAATTCATTTTCATCTTCCTCAATAGTATCAAGACCTAAACCGGATAAATCAATCGCCATGCTTACATTTCGATTTCCCATCTTTAACCAGACCATACCGCCGATAAGACAGGCTGTTCTTTTCTGATTTAACTGATATGCCTCTTCGAGACTTTCTACCTTTGTATACTCTTTTATTTTCAGCATAATAATCCTTTCCATAAAATTATTTGAGTCATTTGATTTTATACAGGAAAAAAGAGTCTGAAATTCAGACTCTCTCCCAAGTAACATTGTCAGTAACCTTGCTCTTCTTTTATGAGTATAGCATAGCAAATGGCACAAATGCAACCCAGTTTTTTTAACATTTTCAGTCATTGACATTTTTCGTAAATCCTATACAATATACAATAGGGTATAAAAGGAGGATAACTTGAGTGTTAAAAAACAAAAAACAGATACTACTAATTGGATTTTCTGTCTTATTGCTGCTCATTGTTTTGATTTTCGCTTTGACTTTTAAAACCTCAGCCGAAAAAGAACGTGAGGAACAAGCTTCTCTTGATGCTGTCTCTGCATCTATTGACGGAACAGTCACAGCAATTACAGGAAAAACGATTACTATTTCAACATCCGATGGTGATTCTATTACTTTTAATATGCAAAAAGTAGAACTCGACTGCAACAGCGGTGTTATTCCGGGAAACAATGTAACTTTAATTTATGTAGGTGCACGTAATGGAACAGATACCAGTAACGTACGGCTGAGAAAAATCATTACAACCGATGATAACTCAGACCTTTTATCAGCAAAACTCAAACAGACAGAAGAAGAAGACCAAGAAGAGGAAGACGCAACTTCCACTTCCAGTTCTCCAGGATATGATAAACCAGGAGCAGATGTCGATGTTGAATTGACAAAAGAAAATGTTACTGCTCTTTACAATGTAAATGTCCGTGCAGACGCCGACGGAGATGCACAGGTCATTGGAGCACTTGACCCAGATACAACTGTAACAAGAACCGGTATCTGCAGTAATGGCTGGAGCCGTATCGAATATGACGGTCAGACCGGTTATGTATGGGGTGAATATTTAGAAGCGGATGAATCCGATTCTTCCTCAAATTCATCTTCATCTGATAGTTCAAGCAGTTCTGATTCCAAAAAAAGCAGTAGTTCAAGTTCTAAAAAATCAAAGAAATCAAGCTCATCTGATAATTAAATCTATATGAGTAATACAAAAAGAAGCTCGAGAACAATCATCGTTCAAGAGCTTCTTTTTTTTATTTTTATTTCGTCTAAAACTATAAAACGCAATCACAATTTATAGTTTTGACATTTACATTATAAAATTTCAATTCCAGCTTTTTCACAAGCTTCTAATGTATGTTCATCCCAGATACTTGCCTGTACTTCACCTACATGTGCTTTCTGAAGCAGAAGCATACAGATTCTGGACTGACCGATACCACCACCGATTGTCAGCGGAAGTTCATTATTTAACAGCATTTTATGGAAAGTAAGATTTCTTCTTTCATCACATCCTGCTTTTGTCAGCTGTTCATCCAGAGTTTTTGCATCTACACGGATACCCATAGAAGATACCTCTAACGCACACTGAAGCGGTTCATGCCAGAATAATAAATCTCCGTTTAATTTCCAGTCATCGTAGTCCGGTGCTCTTCCGTCGTGACGTTCTCCAGATTTTAATAAATCACCAATCTGCATGATAAATACAGTTTTTTTCTCTTTGACGAAAGCATTTTCTCTTTCCTTTGGAGTCAGATTTGGATATAAATCTTCTAATTCCTGGGAAGTAATAAAAGTGATTTCTCTGCAAAGTTCTGTATGCAGATTTTCATACTGATATTTTACTTCGTCTAATGCATTACAGATAGATTCTACAATACGGGTGACCGTATTTTTCAGATAATCCATATTTCTGTCTTCTGCTGTGATGATTTTTTCCCAGTCCCACTGGTCTACATAAGCAGAATGTAAATTATCTAATTCTTCATCTCTTCTGATTGCGTTCATATCACAAAGAATTCCTTTTCCAGGATGGAAATTATAGCGGTATAAAGCCATACGTTTCCACTTTGCAAGAGAATGTACAACCTGTGCTTCCATCTTTGCATCTGGAATATCAAATGTGACTGGTCTTTCTACACCATTTAAATCATCATTCAATCCAGAAGCCGGGTCTACGAATAAAGGTGCTGTTACTCTTTTTAATTTTAACGCCATGCAGAGTTTTTTCTGCATCAGATTTTTAATCATACCGATTGCTTCCTGTGTCTCATAAGTTGAAAGGCAGGATTTGTAACCTTCTGGTATTATTACTGTTCCCATTCTATTGTCCTCCACTTTTCCAAGCATGTTACCATTTTAGTACAAAATACAATTCTTGTAAATACTGGGAAAAGATTTTTTATATCTGAGATAAAACTTGATAAACAAAAAAGAACCCTTTCGGATTCTTCTTCATGTTCTTATTAAACATGTACCTTCAAAACTACATATACAAAACCGAAACCATGCAGACACTTGCCGCTCCACTGATTTCTCAGCTTCTGGTCAAGCCCTCGACCGATTAGTAGCAGTCAGCTCCATACATTGCTGCACTTCCACCTCTGCCCTATCTACCTCGTCGTCTTCAAGGGGTCTTACTTCCTAAGAATGGGATATCTCATCTTGAGGGGGGCTTCACGCTTAGATGCCTTCAGCG